>OCTX014537511.1_pt1 | contig 59241 bp, 48 predicted proteins | sample 1539691 | NCBI WGS metagenome assembly OCTX01 (sample SAMN02144231, study PRJEB22623) | gut metagenome | biome: sheep rumen | host: Ovis aries | place: New Zealand
TGAAACAATCCACTCCGACGGCAGTGACGGCGTCGGGCAGTACCACGCGCTTTAGATAGGTACACCATCCAAAGAGTCCTTCGGGAAGAGCAGATACTCCGGATCCAAAAGTTATGTTACGGATACCCGTACCACGGAAAGCCTGTCCTCCGAGGGATGTCACGTTGTCCGGGATAACCAGCGAATGGAAGTCATAGCTGTCCATAAAGACGAAAGACATAGACTCGCTGATACCGATATGGGTAAAAGTAGCTTCAGTAGGGAAGGTAACACTGGTCAAATCGGAGCAAGCCCGGAAGGCATTATCACCTATACCGCTGACGGTGTAGGTAATACTCTCGTGCTCTACGGTAGCCGGGATAACCAGATCTCCGGTCGGTTTGGAGTTGCCGGCCACGACCACGCATAGATGGTTCTCGGAGTCGGTGATGTTGAAATAGAGAGTCTGACCGCTTCCGACTACAGCGGAGAAGTCATAAGCCCACATGCTTGCCGCCATAAAGGCAGCGCATAAAAGAGTGAAAAATTTTCTCATAATGGTTGTTGTTTTGTTGAGCCTTCGGCTCGGTTAATAGATGTTGTTTGTTTAGTAACCATGCAGGGTAATCAGCCCTGCATGGCCGGGGGGGACTAGTATAACTAGTTTATCTAGTCTAACTAGTACAACTAGTTTTTATTGAACCTGTGCGCCTTGGGCGTTGAAGGTCTTGCCGTCACGCTCAATGAAGAGTTGACCGTTACGAAGCGCCTTAGTGCTTTGTACCTTGTCGTTTTGTACGTTCTCAACACCTTGGGTCTCGGGGATAGGCAGGACGGTAGTGAATTTCTCCCATTCCGCAGCCGCCTTGTAATCATTTACATAGAACGCGTGTACGTAAAGAGGAATGTTTGCTACTTCAACACCTTGAAATGCCTCTTCTGCAGCAGGCGGAACGAGTGCACGGCAGGTAACAGAGGTTAATTTGTCGCAGATACCGAAGGCACCTGATCCAATCTGTACAAGACTAGCCGGAAGGTCGATAGAAGTCAAACCACACATAGTGAACGCTGTGCTGCCGATTATCTTTACTTTCTCCGGGATGTTGATGGAGGTTAGTTTGCTGCAATTAAGGAATAAACATGAGTTGATTGTGGTCAAACCGGTCGGCAGATTCGCTGAAGTGAGGTTGGCACACATGGCGAATGCATACATTCCGATAGTACGAACGGTATTAGGAATCTCGATAGAGGTGATGCTGCTATAATGGAAAGCATCTTCGCCAATTTTCTCAAGCGTAGCAGGGAGGGTAACCGTGGTCAGGTTCTGGCACGACTTGAAAGCTCCATTGCCAATTTTGGTAACCATGTAGGTGTTATCATCGTAGGAAACGGTAGCAGGGATGGTCAGTTCGGTAATGTCAGGATACGGGTTCAGATAACTGTGTTCCGGATCCTGGTCTGCAATCACTTCAGCCGTACCATCTGCGTAGAGGTAGTAATAGAGGTCTCCAACCTTAGCGACAGCTTCGTAGATGCGTGTGAAGTCGCTCCATCCGGCAGCGGCTTTATAGGCAGCCACGGTACCTGCGGGTACATATACAACGACATTGGATTTATTGACATTCAGGAAGCAATCCGCACCAAGAGTTGCCGGAACGGTATTGCGGCAGTAGATATTCTCCAGAGCCGTCAAACCTTTGAAAGCCTCTTTGCCTATAGAATTCACGCTCTTACCAAGGGTCAGATTCTTAATAGCAGAGCAATAGCCATAAGCGCCCCAACCGATAGAGGACACATTGTCCGGGATTTCAACATCAATAAGTGCCCGGCAGGCGTTGAACGCCAAGTCTCCGATTGTTTTCAGAGACGAAGGAAGGAAGAACATATTGAGTCGTTCGCATCCCTGGAAGGCTTTTTCCCCGATAGAGGTCAAACCCGAAATACCCTCATCGCCATAAGGATCTACGAAGGCTACAGAGGAGCCATAGAAAGCAAATCTGCCAATACTTGTCACCGAAGAAGGCAAATAGCAGGCAAACATTTTTACATTCAGGAACGCGGAGTCACCGACAGCCGTTACCGTATAAGGTTTGCCGTCGTAATACACCTCCTCGGACACGGAAAGAGTTGTGTTATCCGTAAACGAGGCGTAATTGTTTTGCTGAATACCGGTCACATTGGCAGTCGAGTACGTCACGGTTGCCGTTTTCAAGCTGTGGTCCAGGAGGTAATAGAGGGCATCGATCTGGACTCTCTCTACAGCTGCGAAGAGAGAAGCTGTGCTTGCTACGAGAGCAAGGAAAAGAATAGAAATCTTTTTCATAATAAATAAATTTTGTTGTTAATTATGTTTGTTATAAACAGGTTGTCCCAGTACATTCATTGTTTTGCCGTCTTTCTCGATGAGGAGCTGACCGTTGCGGAGGAGTTTATGGGTGACGGGTGACGGGTTACCGGTTACGGAATCAACGTTTCCGATGGATGTAGCAGGGTTGGTGCCGTAGAACAGTTCTCCTTCGTAGATCAGATATTCGCCCTGGTACAACTGACAAACAATACGGTAATACTCCTGGTCGTCAAGAGGCTGGTTGAACTCCACATAGCTGTTCGTCCAAGTGACCATCGGATCCACCACCGAAGCAATCTGGTCCCACTCCTGCGTCTCTTTGTTGTGGAGGAAGAGCTTGCAAAGGCGGTTGTAGGTCAGGTCTATCGGTTTATCCCAAATCACTTTGGCTGACGAGGCTCTCCCGACCTGCATATTCTGCAGCGGCAGGACAGCGGCCTCTCCCTCGACCGTCATGAGACCGCTTCTGAACGCCACCTCGTTGTAATAGTAATCCCTTACGGTGATTGAGAACGAATACTTGCGTCCCGGGAAAAAGAGCGAGCGCGAGGAGTCATAGTCAATGCTGTCTTCGATAGCATCTCCTCCGGATCCCCAGATGTAGTAGTCATTCTCGGTATAGACAGCGGTGATACGGCTTGCTGTAGCAGCCAACAGTGTTTCCGGCATGGTCCACCGGCATATTTTGCCGTCCCATACAGGGTTGAGCGCGGGGCATTCACTCCATTGTGCATAGAGGGTGATGTCCTGCATGAGCGAGTCTTCATCAAATCTCCAAGGAGCAGTCCCCTCCGCATCGGTGGACCAATAGAAGATACGGGTATTACCGGCACTTTGGTACTTATACTGGTCCGGGACCGCAGGCAGGGCTATTTTGGATTTCTTGGGAGCCGCCGTAGCCTCAGGGTTCTCAAAGAGGGTCTGGGCATTGAAGGTGACCGTGAACGTCTCCTCGATGAGCAGTTCGTCCGATATACCCCTCATGACGACATCCGTCCCCTGCAAGGCTTCAGCAACAGCGCGGTAGGTACCCGGCGTGGTGAGCGCATCGAAATAGATACTTCGGTTCCAACCGTTGGTAGTGGTGCGCGTAGCGAGGTCGGTCCATTCCTCTCCGTTTTTCTGCTGGAGCGTAGCGCGGACGAAGAGATAACCGATATACCCCCACTGAACCTTACCGTTGTTGTCGATCGTGACATCGGGCACGACAAGGGTGTCTTTGACACCAGGAACAGTATATTCCGGGCTGACGGCCTCGGCGCTATAAATCTGCCCCGGGTTGGCATAAGCAGAGACTTTAGCATAATAGGTTCTGCCTTTGTAGAAATAAGACGAGAAATCGTAGCTTGTCCGGACACTTGATCCGAGCGAAGCGATTTCATCGCCGGATTGGGTGTACAGATACAGGAGCACGCCTCCGTAAGCGCTGTCGTTGGTTAGTTCGGGTAGTTCCCACCTCAAGGTGTCATTATCCCAACGGACATTGACGGGTGCAGGAACAGCCCAAATGGCTGTCGCGTAGCAGGCGATCGCAGCCAGAGAAAGTAAAAGTTTCCGCATGATTTTTAGTTGTTAAATGAGTTGTTAGTTATGTATGCCGGGAACCGTTTTGATCCCGTATTACCCCTTACTCAAAACGAGACATTCAGGCGTGTATGACAAACAAGCAAAGAAACACGGTGCAAAAGTACTGCTTTTTTCCGAAAGAGCATTCATCATTTTCTTTCAAAAAATCTACAAAATCGCGCAAAACGCGATATATAACAAAAAAACGCGCCCCATGGACGCGTTTTGCGGGAAAATTCCGCTTACCGTTGTTTGTTTTTCTCCCTCCATTTGGCAGGCGAGATGCCGGTGTCGCGCTGGAAGGCGCGTATGAAGGAGTTCGCCTCTTTGTAACCGCACCGGGTAGCGATCTCGTTGACCGGCAACGAGGAAGAAGAGAGCAGCTCTTTCGCCTTGTTGATACGGATCGTATCGACAAACGCCTTCGGCGAGCCCTTGATAATAGTGAGCATGCGTCTGCGGAAGGTAGAAACCGACATACAGAGGGCGTCCGACATATCTTCCACCGTGAGTTTACCGGTTGTGAGATTATTATTAATATACTCCACGACGCGCGCCAGGAAGAGGTCCGACTCCGCCGTGCATTCCTTCTCAACAGCCTGTTTCGCTCGTTCCTGCCTGCGCAGCCTCTCCACCTCTATGAGGAGGTTGTTGAAATGCTCGATCTGCAGTTTCTGTCTGCGCCGATAGAAGATATACGATATAAGCGCCAGGAAAACAAAGAAAGTGCAGATAACCGAAATACTGACAATAGTCCGAATGCGTTGTTTCCGGTTGATCTGCTGGAGGATGTCATTCTCCATCTCCGCAGCGAACTGGGAGAGGTTAGCGTTTGTCTCGTGGTCATAGATAGAGTCCCGCAGGTGTTCGAACCGGTCTCCGTGTTCGAGCGCCGCCTCGGGGTCGATCCCCCGCAGCGTCTCGCGCAGGCCCTTGCGCGTGTGCGCTTCATTATATATATCATGCTGCGCCATGAAGATCGGCAGGGCTTTGTAATAATATTCCGCTCCTTCCCGGTTCCGACCGGTGACATAGAGGAGGTCTCCCATATGGTTATAGGCGATAGCGAGGGAGTGGTAATTGCCGGATGCTTCGATCACGGGGATAGCCTCGGTGAGTTCTTTCTCTGCTTCATCGAAGCGCTCAAGGACGATGAGCGCAGCCGCGCGCTGGGTCCGGCGGATAGCCGCTTTGTCCTTTCTGCCCAGCTTATTCTCTATCTCCAAAGCCTTCGTAGCATAATCAAGCGTCTGGTCCGGCATCCCCTTATGCTGGTACACCTCGGACGCCATGCCGTAGATAACCGCTTTGCGGGGCATGTTATCCGTATCTTCGATATAATCAATAGCCCTCAGGATATATTTCTCCGCTTCGTCCGGCTGCCTCATGGACATATAAATACCCGCGAGCGTGTTATAAGAGGAGGCTATATTATCGGGGTCTCCGCTCTCGAGATCCAGTTTATTACAGCGTTTGGCATAAAGCGCCGCTTTGTCGAAATCGCCGAGCCGCACATAGACGAGACTGAGGAGCGAAGCGCAGTCCGCCTCCATGGTCTTGTCGCCGATGGCTTTGCAGAGAGGCAAGGCGCACAACCCGTAGTGCTCGGAGAGTTTGAAATCCTGGGCGTCATAGTAATATTCCGCCGCCCAATACCAGACCATGGCACACAAAGAATCATGGGAAGTCTCTCTCCGGATACTGACAGGTTCGTCCAAAAAACCTTCTTCCTCCAAGCCGGAGAAGAAACGCTCCGCGTTAGAGGAGCTAACCTGCTTGTTAAAAGCAGCCAGCGCGGCTTCTGTCTCCGCCGCCTGCGCGACCGTGCAAAGCAAACAAATTGCAATAATGGTAAAGATGCGTTTCATGTTATTCCAATTTCTTAGCCCAAAGGGCACGATTTTTTCTTAGCCCAAAGGGCACGATTCTTTCTTAGCCACAAGGGCATGATTTTTTCCGGCTGCAAAATTACAATATTTTTTTTATATATGAAACATCATTTTCGTTCAAAAATACAAAAAAATCTACAAAATCGTTCAAAATGCAGTTTTGCACATGTGAAAAATGGCAAAAATATACAAAAAAAAATCTGCATTTGCGTGCAGATTTTTTTCAGACGCCTCCTAACGGGCGTTTTTATGAGTCCGGGTTATTTCTTATTCGGAAGTTCCAGTCCGTAGTTCTTCTTTTTGTCTTCCACCTTGAGGGCGAGGCTGAGCAGGAACGCCAGTACTCCGAAGGAAGCGAAGACGATCATGGGGACGAGATACCCGTTGGTAGCCACGCGCAGTTTGCCAATAAGCAGCGGGACGAGGCACAGTCCTACGTTCTGGACCCAGAAGATAAGGCAGTACGCCGAGCCGAGCACTTTCTCGTCAATGATCTTAGGCACCGAGGGCCACATAGAAGCCGGGACAAGCGAGAAGCTGACACCCAGAATAAGTATGGTGATGAGGGCAAGCGTCTTGGACGGATATGCCGGCAGGACGAACGCGAAGACCAGATGGCAGGCGGTCATGATGACGGCTCCGAGCAACATCATCGAAGCGCCTTTGCCTTTATAATCAATGAATGCGCCCAAGAACGGCGTCAGCACCATCGCCAAGATTGGGAACCATTTGAAGAGCCCCGCCGCCTCGGCATTAGAGATAGCGAGTGTCTCCTCCAGGAAATTGGTAGCGAAACGCTGGAAGGGGAAGATAGCCGAATAATAGAGGACACAGAGGAGCGCGATGATCCAGAACATCTTGGAAGTCAGAATCTGCTTGAGGTCGGATACATGGAACTCATCAGAGTCATTTACCATCTGGTCATTTACCATCTGGTCATTTACCATTTGGTCATTTAGCTCTTGCCTATCCAATGTTTTGTCCATGACGGTGAAGACGAAGAAGTTAAGAAGCCCGATGACGAGCAACGCCGCCGAGAAAAGCAGAGGCGCAACCACCGAATTGGTGCCATCCACCGCGAATCTCTCACTGATCATCGGTGAGAGCCACATAGCAGCAAAGACACCCAGACGGGCGATAGCCATCTCCAATCCCATAGCGAGCGCCATCTCCTTGCCCTTGAACCATTTGGCGAGGATCTTGCTGACGGTAGTACCCGCCATCTCGCAGCCGCAGCCGAAGATCATGAATCCGAACATCGCCAGTTTGGCAGAACCGGGCATTGCCGGCCACCAGGCGTTGAGCCATTCTACGGTATTGGCATCCGCCCAAGAGATACCGAAATACTTGATTGCAGCACCGATCACCATGAGCGAAGCGGAGAGCAAACCGGTAAAGCGGACTCCCATCTTATCGAGGATAATTCCCGCCAGAATCAGGAATCCGAACACGTTGAGCAGATACTCGCCAGCCGCATAAGTGCCGAACACGCCCTGGTCCCAGCCCAGTGTGTCATTGAGCAACGAGGCCAGAGGAGAGAGGATGTCCACGAACATGTAAGCGAAGAACATCATCGATGCAACGAGGACAAGGACCGTCCAACGCGCAGCTGCACTATCGCGCAAAGTCAATTTTAATTGATTTACCATAAAACCATTTACGATTTAGTCATTTACCATTTGGTCATTTATTTGGTCATTTATTTGGTCATTTGGTTATTTTGCGATTTGCCATAAGACCATTTTTTCTTTTTTTTGAGCCACTCCGCCTTTTTCTTCTCATACTCGGCATAGTGGGATTCCAAATAGCCATCAGCCATAACATTTACCATTTGGTCATTTACCATTTGGTCATTTAATACCCAATTCTTTTTTGACCGCGGGCGTAGCATCGATAGCGTCTGCACCAATATGCACCATGGAAGCGGAATCGAAGATATAGGTGAACCCATCGCGGTCTCCGACGGCCTTGATAGCCTTTGCCATTTTCTCATGCACCGGAGCGATCAGCTCCTGCTGTTTCTTCTGGATGTCCTGCTCCGCGGTATTGTAGAAGAGTTGGATACGCTGCTGCATCTCCTGCAACTCCTGCTGACGGATCTGCTTCACGGCAGCCGCCATAGTAGCCTCTTGCGCCTGGTAGTCCTGGTACTTCTTCTGGAGCTCTTCGTTCATGGACGCCAGTTGGGTCTCATACTGCGAATTGATGGTGTCCATCTTCAGTTTCACTTGGGCCACTTCCGGCATTTGCGAGAATACTTCCTGGGTGTTAACGTGACCGAATTTCTGTGCGGCGGCAAGCATAGGCAACGCCAGCATGATTGTAATAATAAATTTTCTCATTGTTTTGTATTATTTTGTTATTGTTTTCTCTCGTATTACTCCCGTAACACTCTCGGTTCGTTAGTGTCTCGATAGTGTCTCGTTAGTCTGATTTCGATATACGTCACTTCGCGCCAAGCTTACTCAACACCTGGTCGGAGACGTCCAGTTTGGAGGACATGTATATGAGCGCCGGGTCTGCGGAACGGTCTTTGACCACATCTATCCGCTTCTCGGAAGCCAGATCCTGGATAGCATTATATATCTCGTCCTGTATAGGTTTGATGAGCGCTTCGCGTTTCTTATACAGTTCGCCCTCCTGACCGAAATACTTGCGTTTGAGCTCCAGCACCTCCTGTTCCTTTTTGACGATCTCCTGTTCGCGTTCGCGCCTCATGGCTTCGGAGAGGAAGATCTGCTCGGTCTGGTAGTTGGTAGTCATGACGCGCGCTTCCTGTTGCGCGGCGTCGATCTCTTTCTGCCAGCGTTTGGAGAGCATGGACAGTTGCTCGTTCGCCTGCTCATACTGCGGCAGGTTTTTCAATATATACGCCATGTCGATATAGGCTATCGACTGATCCTTAGCAAAAGCCGTGCCACAAAGCATCAAAGCGGCAATTATAATTGAGAATTGATAATTGAGAATTGATAATTTTTTCATTGCTGTTACAATTTTTCGTTTTACGGAATTACGTTATTACGGAATTACGTTATTACGGGATTACGAAGGGTTATAGTTCTTGTCCGAGGACGAAATGGAACTGGCTGCCGCCATATTGCTTGGACCCGTTGATCTCGTCGAATCCCCAACCCCAGTCAATACCGAGGAGACCGAACATCGGCAGGAAGATACGTACTCCGACACCGGCGGAACGCTTGAGGTTAAACGGATTGTAGTCCCTTATATCCGAGAAACAGTTACCCGCCTCGATGAAAGCGTGCGCCCAGATAGTGGCGTTCTGCTCCAGCGAGATAGGATAGCGCAGCTCCATCGTGAACTTATTATAGAGGTAACCCATGTTACGCCCCGTAGCTACATCGTAAGGTGTCAACGATCCGGACGAGTAACCGCGCATAGCCACATATTCCGTGGAATAACTGGTATAACTGGACATACCGTCACCTCCCATATAGAACGACTCGAACGGCGATTTGGCATTCACGTTATAATGCCCCAGATAGCCGAACTCGGCACGCGTCATGAGCACCAGTTTGCTATCCTTGGTAAGCGGCGTGAAGACCTTGCCGGAGAACTTCCACTTGTGGTATTCTATCAGATGGTATTTCTCCGAGGTGGTCATCTGCGAGTAGTCCTTGCCGTTAAACAGCGACCAAGGCGGCGTGATCTTGAGTCCGAGGGTGAACTGGCTTCCGCGACGGGTGTATATCGGGTTATCGATAGACGAACGGGAGATCTGGAGGTTCAGCGCGAGGTTATGGCTCGTACCGTCCGAGATGAGCAGGTATGGCCAGTCTTTCATCATATACATCTGGTAGCTCAACTCGCCGTAGAACGTGAAATAGTCATCCGGCCAGCGCAGACGCTTTCCGTAACCGATAGAGACACCGAAGGTACGGAGATATTTGTCCTTGTCGGCTTCCGACTCCGCCAGCTGCTGGTAATAATTGCTGTTGCCGGAATAGTAGTAATAGTTGGAATAGGTGTTATAGAGGTTTTGGTACGCCTTCTGGTAGCGGCTGGAATAGCCGGTCTGGTTGGCGAAATAGATACTTGCGGAGAGGCTGTTCGGCCGTTTGCCGCCGAGCCACGGCTCCAGGAAGGAGATCGAAGCGGAGGTATAATAAATACCGTTCGTGCGCGCGTTAATAGAGAAGGTCTGTCCCTCGCCCTGTGGCACTATACGGTATGATTTCTTGTTAAAGAGATTCTGGATAGCGAAATTGGTGAACTTCAATCCTAACGAGCCCACCAGACCCGTAGCGCCCCATCCCAGCGAGAACTCAATCTGGTCAGACGATTTGGTCTCCAGCTGATAGGTGATATCCACCGTTCCTTCCTCCGGGTTCGGCTGGATGTCCGGCACCAGTTTCTCCTGGTCGAAATGTCCCATCTGCGCCAACTCACGGAGCGAACGCATGATATCGGACTGGGAGTAGAGCTGGCCCGGCTTGGTATATAACTCACGGCGCACGACATGTTCGTACACACGCGTGTTACCGACAATCTTGATATTGTTGATCGTAGCCGGCTTGCCCTCGTACATCCGCATCTCGAAATCAATGGAGTCGTTCTCCACATTCACCTCCACCGGCTCTACGTTGAAGAACAGGTAGCCGCGGTCGGTATATAGTTTGGAGACCGCGTCATCGTCGTTCGTCAGACGGTCGTTGAGGGTCTTGAGGTTATAGACATCGCCCGGTTTGACCCCCAGCGTAGCGTCCAGCAGTTCGTACGGATAGACGGTGTTTCCCACCCATTTGACCGAACGGACGTAGTATTTATCGCCCTCGCTGATGGTCATATATACATCCACGCGGGTCGGATCCTCCGGGTTGGGTACCACCGAGTCCGCCACGATATAAGCGTCGCGATAGCCGTACTCGTTGTATTTCTCAATCACCGCCTGTTTGTCTTTCTCATACTCCTCGGTGACGAATTTCTTGGTGCGGAAGAGGTTGATGATGTTGTTGTCATTCGTCTTCTTCATCGCCTTGTTGATCTGGAGGTCCGTGAGCGCTTTGTTGCCGGTGATGTATATTTTCCCCACCTTGGTTTTGGCTTTCTTATCAACCGCCACCAGCACCCGCACGTATCCCGGGTGGTCGGGGTCGTTGCGCTGTATCACATGCACCTCGGCGTTATGGAAACCTTTCTCCGCAAAATACTTCTTAATCACGGTCTTGGCGTGGTCCTCGAGGTTCGGCGTCATCTGCGAGCCCTGGCGGATTCCGGCTTTTACCTCCACATCCTCTTTCTCGCTCTTCTTCAGTCCCTCATATCTCACTTCGCTGATACGCGGACGCTGCTCCAGCTCAATGACGAGCCAGATCTTATTGCCCTCTATCTTGCTTGCTTTGATCTTCACATTGGAGAACAGCCCCTGTTTCCAGAAGCGTTTGATCGCTTTGGTGATCTGGTCGCCCGGTACTTCTATCTTGTCTCCCACAGCCAAGCCGGAGAAGCCGATAAGTACGAAATCCTCGTAGCTGTCCGCTCCCTCTACCGCTATGCCGGCTATCTCGTAGGTCTTGCGCGTCATGCCGTATTCAATCTCCTGCGCAAAAACGCCGAGACTGAACAGCAAGAATAATATGATATTAATGAATCTGTTCACTCGTTTTCCCGAATCTTCTTTCACGTTTCTGGTAATCCACAATGGCTTTATAAAACTCTTCCTCCGTAAACTCCGGCCACAGGCAATCCGTAAAATACAGTTCGCTGTAAGCCAGTTGCCATAACAGGAAGTTGCTGATACGATACTCCCCGCTCGTCCGGATCAGCAGGTCCGGGTCGGGAACAGCATCGGTCGTCATGAGCGAACTGACCAGTTGCTCGTTCACTTCCTCCTCCCGCAGAGAGCCTTTCTGCGCCAGTGCCACAGCCTTGCGCACCGCCTCCGTGATCTCCCAGCGCGCAGAATAGCTGAGCGCCAGGATCATGGTCAGACCGGTATTATGACTCGTCTGGTCGATGCAGCCGAGGAACTTCTGTCTCGTGCCTTCCGGCAGACGGTCAATATCACCTATCATGGTCAGCCGCACGTTGTTGTTCATCAGCGTCGGAGTCTCTTTGGCGATCGTGTCCACCAAGAGCGTCATGAGCGCATCCACTTCTTCCTTGGGCCGGTTCCAGTTCTCGGTCGAGAAAGTATAGAGCGTCAGATACTCGACGCCCAACTTGGTTGCAGCGACGGTGATGTTATGCACTGTCTCCACCCCCTGTCTGTGACCGAACATGCGCGCCAGCCCTTGTTTCTTCGCCCATCTGCCGTTACCATCCATGATGATGGCAATATGGCGAGGCAAGCGCGATTTGTCTATCTGAGTTTTATAATCCATGTTCTACCAATTGCATATACGGCACGGTGCCTTCGCCCTGCCGAACTCAAAAACGATACCGGCGGTCAGCATTCCTGTCAAGTCGCAGTTCATCCAGTTCCAGCCGTTCATCTGGTATTTGTTATCCAGCGACTCGCGGCTCTCCAGGTTATCCGCCATGTAAATATTATGTTGCCATGCTATGTTCAGCCCTACGCAGTCGTGGAATTTCCATTTGAATCCTATGCCCAGCGGGATATATGCCATTGCATGATTAAATATCGGTTTGTTCTCCCCGTTCGCGCCATAGACACCCGCTCCTATTCCCAAGAAGATATAAGGCGTATAGGGTTTGATACGCTTGTCGTATCTATTCGCTTCTCCGAAACGGAAGAAGTTAAACTCCGCCATCACATCCACATTGATCAGTTGGTTCTGCCATCTGGTGTCCAGTTTGCGGCCGTCCATCGTATAGTCGTATCCGGTAATGCGCTGGCCGGAAACCTTAGCCTGTATCGCCCAGCGTTTGGTGAACTTATACCGGAAATGCACTCCGTACGCCTCGCGCGGGTGCATGAATATATGCTGGGCGGCATCGCCCACATAATAGCCGCAGCCGCCCTGGAGACCTATCTCGCACAGGTACGGCCGACCCTGCGCATAAGCACTAAGCCCCATGCACAAAAACAATGCCACCGCGAGCCAACTATGTATTTTGTTTTCTTTCAAATCTTCGCCTTTCAACTTTTGATCAGCGTCCGGAACGCGTCCGTCACTTTCTTCACCGGCACCACCTCTATCGCAAAGCGATGGGTGTCTATCTTCTGGTCAGCAGGTATCAGGATCCTTTTGAAGCCCAATTTCTGCGCCTCGGAGATACGCTGTTCGATACGCGTTACCGGCCGTATCTCTCCCGCCAGTCCCACTTCGCCGCACAGGCAGGTACCGGCGTCTAACGCTATGTCCATATTGCTGCTCAGCACGGCTGCCAGAACCGCCAGGTCGATTGCCGGATCCTGGACGCGCAGACCGCCCGCTATATTGAGGAACACGTCTTTTTGCAGCAACTTGAACCCTACCCTTTTCTCCAATACCGCCAGCAGCATATTCAGTCTCCGTCCGTCAAAACCCGTGGACGAACGCTGCGGTGTACCGTACGCCGCGGAGGAGACGAGCGCCTGCACCTCGATGAGGAACGGCCGCACACCCTCTACCGCCGCCGCTATCGCTATACCCGAGAGACCTTCGCGCGCCGTGGAGAGCAACAGTTCCGAAGGGTTGCTCACCTCGCGCAGACCGTCCGCACGCATCTCGTAAATACCCAGTTCGGACGTGGAGCCGAAGCGGTTCTTCTGGGCGCGCAGGATGCGGTACATATATTGCTGGTCGCCCTCAAACTGCAGCACGGTGTCCACTATATGCTCCAGTACTTTGGGACCCGCAAGCGAACCTTCTTTGTTGATATGTCCGATGATAAAGAAGGGGATATTGCGTGTCTTCGCAAACTCCAGTATCCGCGCCGCACACTCGCGCACCTGGCTCAGCGAACCGATCGTTGCTTCTACGGCCTCGGTGCCTATCGTCTGAATTGAATCGATCACCACCACCTCCGGTTCTATCTCTTTCACCTGGTCCAGGATCCTCTCCAGCGAGGTCTCGGAGGATATATAGAGGTTCTCTGCGTCGCCCGCCAGACGCTCCGCGCGCAGTTTGAGCTGGCGCACGCTCTCTTCGCCGGAAGCATAGAACGTCCGGCGTTCCCCCATCTGCATCAACACTTGCAGCGCGAGAGTGGACTTGCCTATTCCTGGTTCTCCGCCTAACAGAACCAGGCTTCCCGGAACCAGACCGCCGCCCAGCACGCGGTTCAGTTCGCCGTTATGCATGTCAATCCGCATCTCTTCTGAGGCCTCGACCTCCTGAAGGCGTCGGGGCTGACTGCCTTGGGCGGAAAGACCGCTTGCGCTATAGGACCGCTTTGCCGTATGGCCGCCCGGCTGTATGATTTCCTCCTCATACGTACCCCATTCGCCGCAGACCGGACAGCGACCCAGCAACTGCGGGGCTTTGGCGCCGCAGGATGAGCATACATATTGGACGGTTGCTTTTGCCATTGGTGACTGGTGATTTATAACTCTATAACATCGTTCTCCTCCGCCAGGATTGTGTTCCTAAACACCGGTTGGGCTTCCTGAAGAAACAGACTATGGTCCTCCACGCGTGCGGAGTAATGTCCCAGAATCAGTTTGCCCGCCTTAGCCAGCGAAGCGATTTTAGCTGCCTGCGCCGCCGTGGAGTGCATCACTTCCTTGCTCCGCACCTCCATCTCCTGCAGGAAGGTCGATTCGTGATAGAGGGTCTCCACTCCTTCAATAATCGGCACTATTTTCTCGCTGTACATCGTGTCCGAGCAGTAGGCGTAGCGTTTGCGGGTCACATAGTAGAAAGAGCCGTCTTCCGCCATCTTACGCCGCGTCTCCTTGAAGAGGAAACCGCAGGTAGGAACACTATGTTTCAGCGGAACGGTCTCCACGCTGACCGTGCGGTCCTCGTAGATCACTTCATGCTTGCGCGGGTTGATCGGATGAAAAACAATGTCGTACAGGCGGTCTCCGCAGTGGTAGTCCAGCAGCGGAGTCAGCAGTTTCTCCAGATCCGGATGCGCATAGATATGCATCGGCTGCGTGCGTTTGAGCATCGCGAGCGTCGTCAACAGACCTATCAGACCGAAACAATGGTCTCCGTGCAGATGGGAGATGAAGATGTTATACAGTCTTCCCGTCCGCAGACCCAGTTTCTGCATGGTCAGCAGCACTCCTTCGCCGCAGTCGATCAAGAACGACTTGTCGCACAGGTCCAGCCACTGCCCGGACGGGGAAGTGGTCTTGGTCGGCTTGGCGCTGCCGCAACCTAATATGGTCAGTTTCGCTTCGCTCACTACAATTCACAATTCACAATTCACTGTGGACAGCCTCTCTAACATTCTCTCACCCAGTGCCGATTTGCGTTCGATATGCTCCAGCACGGCTTTGACAAATGAATTGGACTCAAAGCTACCGCGCACTTCTTCGAAATCCGCTTCCGCTTGCTCGCGGTCTCCGTCCACGCCGAAGCCCGTCTGGCTGTTGAGGTCGAACTCCTTCCGCGCATCGTTGTACACCATGCGGTCCAGGTTCACCACGGCTTCGAGCCATTGGTTGACAGTCATGCGGATCTGCTCCAGCGACACTTCTTCCACGCTGCATCCCCACACCTGCTCCAGCTTATCCAGCGCCCAGGTCCATTCGTACGAATAGTAGTTCGCATGCATCTGCACCAGACGGGCCTGGATCTCCTCCAGCGTCATGTGTCCTTTCTCGATATCATCGAGCAGAACCGACACTTCGCTCTTCGGAGCTATCAGTCCTGCCAGATCCACCCAGTCTCCCAGTCCGACCCGGCTGTCCGGACGAAGCGCTGCGCGTATCTCTGCGAGGGTATGCCACTCTTTCTGCTCCAGACGGCTAATCAGGCTGTTGCCCAAGAACTTCCGGATGCCTATTGTATATAACTCCCGACCGTGGCGCAACGACGAGTTGCGGATCTTGCAGTTGCGATAGCCGTACACATCGGTGTTCTCACCGCTCAGCGCCTGCAGCTCGTTCAGCACCTCGCGGCCTCGCCACATCTTCTGCACCGTGTACGGACTCAGGAGGTTGAAATTGATCTGGTCTATCTTATGCGGATCTTTTCTGTTGTCGCGCTTCGGCCATTTCTGCGCATCACGGATCGTACCTACGGTACGCAAGTTGGCGCCGGGCACCAGATAACTCTCACTGTTGTTCTCTATCAGATACGAGAACGGCAGTTCGGAGGTGTCCGCATGATGGGTATGACGTCCCATAACCAGACTGAACGCACCGATCTTGGATGGCCAGAGCAGATAACTGTCGCTGGTCGTCTTCGCGCCGCGCTCCGCCACACCCTGATGGATCGGACCCAGTTTGTACATATGGTTACTCTGGTTGGACCCCGATCCGGCATTCAGGAACGAGAACATACCCGCTATCAGAAGCGTGCTCTTATGGTGCGTCACGGTGTACGGCCCGGCGAAGATGGCGCATGCCTCTCCGTGCATACCCTGGCAGTTGCTGAAGAACAGACTCTCGCCTGCCGAGTAGTGCTTGTCAAAGACACAGCCCTGCCCCACAAAGCATTTGTCCACCAGTGTACTGTCGCCTATCTCAACGCCCGAAGCAATGATGAAATTCACACATTTGACACCGCTACCAAGACGGACAGGCGCATGCTCGTTGGAGTTGACCGTACCGTTTTTCAGCCGGCTCACTCCCACCAGCTCGGCGAAATCGCCTACCTTCACATTCTTGATCGAACCGCAGTTCAGAATCCGCACATGGTCGCCTATATAACCTACCTCGGAGGCCTGGCGCTCTGCATATTCATCAATCAGCCGTTCCACCTCATGAATCATCTCCGGGCGGTGGCGGTAGAGCGTCAGGATATATGCCAGGCTGGCGCTTAACTCGTTGAAAATAGGGATCTCGCGTCCGCCGCCTTCGTTCATCACCGGCACACGCACGCCGTTGCCGAAGGTCGTCTTGCCGTCCACCAGAATCGCATTGACATTCTCAATGCAGGTCTCGCGGCCGATACGGTAGTTAGCGATATAATTATGGATATTGTACAGGTGCGCATCGTCGCCTACCTCCACGTTGTGGAGCGTCGCATTATAGATACCGGAATGCACCTTCAAGCCTCCGGGCATCTCTATCTGGCGGCGGAAGACACCTATACGGTTGTGACCGGAGAAGCGTGTGTTGCGCACGTACTGCGCATCGAACGCTTCCGCCACCTCTACTTCCGCCCAGTTCTCTGCGCTGCATCCCTGCGACTCCAACTGTGCAATCTCTCGCTCTGTCAGTTTTCTATACATTGATAACTCTTTAACGTCGCGTAGGCGACCATTTTAACTCTTAAACGTCCGAAGGGCTCTTTAGTCGTTCAGCAGCATCGGCATTAGCAACATGAGGACATCCTCGTTCTCCTCGTTCTCTGCCGGCAGGATCAGACCTGCGCGGGCGGGATCGGACAACTTCAACTGCACATCCGCAGAAGCAACGGACGAAAGGAGATCAATCAGGAACGGAGCCTTGAAACCGATAGCCATCGGCATGCCGTTGTAGTCGCAGCTTACCGTCTCCTCCGCGCTCGTCGAGAAATCGATATCCTGTGCGGAGATCTTGATCTGGTTCTCGCTCAACGCCAGACGCAGCTGCGCCGTGCCGTTGTTGGCAAACACTGCCACGCGCTTGCAGGCGTTGATGAGGGTCTGACGGTCAATCGTCACGATATTCTGGTTCGCCTGCGGGATAACAGCATTGTAGTTCGGGAAACGGCCCTCTATCTGGCGGCAGACGATGATCGTGTTAGCGAACTCGAAACGTGCGTTCTTGACACCGAAGGACACTTTAACATCACCCTCCTCTTTGGCAAGCAGGTTCTTCAGCAGACCGGCCGGTTTCTTCGGCAGGATGAAGCTTGCAGCCACGCCCGGAGCCACACCGGTATTGGTATAGCGCACCAGACGGTGGGCGTCAGTAGCCACCATCGTCACCTTGTCCGCCGCGATGTCGAAGAAGATACCGTTCATCACCGGACGCAGATCGTCGTCTGCGGTACAGAAGATAGTCTTCTCGATAGCGCTCTGCAGCACATTAGCCGGCAGACTCAGCGACTGAGCCTCTGCCTCTACTCCCGGCATCTCGGGATACTCGTTGCCGTTAACGCCTACGAAAGAATACGTACCGTTCTGGCTCACCATGCTTACTGCAAAATTATTCTCGTCGATAGTGAATGCCAGCGGCTGCTCGCTGAACTCTTTCAGCGTCTCCAGCAACAACTTGGCAGCAGACGCCACCTTGCCGCTGCCTTCTACACCCTCCACCTCTATCGAGGTACGGATAGTGGTCTCGCCGTCAGATGCGGTCAGTCTCAACTCGTTACCTACCAAGTCAAACAACACATCGTCCAGGATGGGCAACGCATTCTTACTGTTGATTACGCGGCTTACTGCCTGTAATTGCGAAAAGAGTTTAGAACTCGATACATTGAATTTCATATACGTATATTTTTGATGTTTTAGTTTCTCTCCGTACTGCGCGCCTTACCTCAATTTCTGCACGCGTAGGCGTGCGTATTCGTACAAGCGCACAAAATCGGGCACAAAGGTACAAAAAAAAAATGACATACGCAAGCATATGCCATTCTTTTTTATAAAAACACGTTATTTTTCGCTTATTTCTTGCAGTTTCCTTCGCAACTGATGCACTTGTAGCACAATCCGGCAAGCGCAGCACCTACGAGCGGAGCGACGATGAAGAGCCACAACTGCGGCAGGGCCAGTGCGTTCTCCGAGAAGATAGCCTGGGAGATAGAACGAGCCGGGTTAACCGAAGTATTGGTCAACGGAATAGAGATCAGGTGGATCAAAGTCAGCGTCAGACCGATTGCCAGACCGCCGAAAGCGCCGTTACCGTGCTTGCTGTCCGTTACACCCAGGATAACCATCAGGAACACAAACGTCAGGACGCACTCGGTGGCGAAAGCACCCCATACATTGGTTTGCAGATAGCCAGCCTCTACATCGGCAGCGGAGAAGAAATCACCATATCCGTTAGCGGCGAAAGTACCGATCTCCATACCTGCCGACTTAGCGATTCCGAACAGGATAGCTGCTGCTGCGATAGCACCGAGAATCTGTGCGCACCAGTAGCAGAACATCTCTTTTGCACTCATACGGCCGTTAACGAAAACACCCAGACTGACAGCCGGATTGAGATGTGCACCGCTGATGTGACCGATGCCGTAAGCCGCCGCCACGATCGTCAGACCGAAAGCCAGAGCCACGCCTAAAAATCCTACATGTCCGAACAGGGCCGTTCCGCAACCACCCAATACCAATACTGCCGTTCCGAAGAACTCTGCAGCGAATTTGTTACATAACTTCATAAGTCAAAAATTTATAAGGTTAAACCAATAAATTGTCAAAACCGAGTACAAAGTTACACTTTTTTTTGCATATGTCCAAATTTTTTTGTACTTTTGCAGCGAATTATGGCAAAAATAGGTATTTTTGACAGCGGATATGGCGGATTGACCATCTTGGATGCGATTCGCAAGGAGTTACCTCAGTACGATTATTTGTACTTGGGTGATAACGCGCGTGCGCCGTATGGTACGCACTCGTTCGATGTTATCTACCGCTATACGCTTCAGGCTGTCACATATCTCCTGAGCAGCGATTGTTCCTTGGTCATTCTGGCTTGTAACACGGCTTCTGCAAAAGCTCTTCGTACCATTCAGCAAAAAGACCTGCCGCTCATCAACGCAGAGCGGGCAGAAGGACGCAGGGCGAACGGTAGGCCGGCGAATGTGCTCGGCGTTATTCGTCCTACCGTTGAATCGGTGCCGGCTATTACGAAGACCGGACATGTAGGCATTTTGGCTACTCCGGCTACCGTCTCTTCCGAGAGTTATGTGCTGGAATTGAAAAAATTATCTGAAGTTCTAATTGTCACTCAACAGTCTTGTCCGTTATGGGTGCCGTTGATTGAGAATGGCGAGCATCAACATGCAGGCGCAGATTACTTCGTGGATCTGTATCTGCGGCATATCTTAGAGAAAGATCCGCAAATAGACACATTGATTTTGGGCTGCACGCACTATCCGTTGCTGCTTCCGAAAATCGCCCAATGGATCAGGAACAACGGCAAACGCTTTGCCGCCGGTGATATTCAGGTTATCTCGCAGGGCTATCTGGAGGCAAAGAGTCTGGCTGATTATTTGGTCCGCCATCCCGAGTACGAATCCCAACTCACCCAAGGCGGCACGTGCCGCTATCTGACCACAGAAAATGCGGACCGCTTCTCGCAATCCGCATCCCTCTTCCTCTCCGCTCCCGTCTCTGCGGAGCACATCGATTTGGAGTAAATTCCCTACATTTTGCGTAAAAAAAACAGAACCACTGCGGAAGCAGGGGTCTGTAACCCTATACGATTATCCCCGTTTGGTCGTTAAAATAACCTACTAATAACATACTAATCACCTACTAATCACATACTAATTATATACTAATCATGTAGTATAATACAGGAATAGGTAGGCAAAAACAAAAACTAACAAACACAAAACGACATAAAAAAAATGACATACGCAAGAGGGTATGCCATTTTTTATGCAGATTTAGTTTTTTTGTTACTTCACTTCCTGTCCTGTACCCCGCTGGTTTAACTCTCGGCGCGATTCCGCCGAGTTCTCTTTCCTTTAGGCTACTTACTGCTCTTCCGTCGGTTGCAATCGCCAGCTACATAGCCAACTTTAAGGCCGAAAGACTCAAAAGTGAAGTAATCATATTTGACTCCTCCGTCGAGGACTTGATGGCATTTTGCGAGTAGGCGCCCCTTAATACCTCTCGCTATACATTTAGAAACCTCTACTTACTTTTGCTTGTTTTTCGAGAATATCTGCAAGCGTTTCATTTATGGATATTTCTCCTATTCCGTGAATACCATGAGCAATGTTTTCTAATTCACGGCGAATATCCATAGACAAAGGTTGATGAATGAAATCATTCATCCTTGCATTAACTTGCCGAAGCCATTCATTTTTCGCATTAGTATGTATTCCTCGAAGAAAAGGCATAGATACTTATTCTTCAACATCTCTTATTAGACGAACAGGATAATATTGTTCTTGTGGAGCATAATCACCACTTCCTACTGTTGGCCTCTGCATTACATATGAGAATGATGGATCACTTGTCGATGCTTTATATGAATTCAATGAAGATGTCCAATAGACGAGTCTAGTTCCCGTATGACCGTAACTAACTGTACCATTAAAACTGCATGACATACTTCCAGCATAGGGTAAAAAGACAGCTCCTTGATTTTCCAGAAGTTTCCACGTTCTGAGGTTATATATATATTTGCTGAAATCAGAATTATGATTTACATGTGATATATAAACTGGCTCATCATACAATTCTGGTAGCAGAATTAATCCTTTTACATCGTTAACCGTTGCAAAGTACCAATCATGATTTGATAATAAATATTCCCATTCGTTATGATTTAATGTTCTCCACTCAAAACTATGATCAGCATTAGTTATTGTATTATAATATCCCCAATCATTTCTTGTATATTCTATATCACCTGAAATAGCCAAATGGTTGTGCGCGTAACTTGAAGATGTTTCGTACAACGAATCAGGTTTATATTTATAACCACTTGTGCCCCATGCAAACAAATCTATCCAACCATTATACGAAGAAGAAATATTCCTATTGTCCTCACCGATTATATCCCATTGATTTTCTGCAAAACGCCATGCCCCTTTTTTCGTCGTTCCATCCACACACTGGTGGGTTCCTTGCATAACATTGTATTGAAGATTACCTTGTGAGAAATATACTTTCTTTGTGGCACTTACAGAGAACGGAGCAATAATAGCACCATTTATAATTTGCACAGTCCCTTCATTTCTTGAAATAGTTAACAAAGTACCATTTGCGAGAGTGAAATATACATTGTTATCATCATATGTTACAGATTGAAACATACTGTCGCCATTCTGACCATTTTGTCCATCCTGTCCATCTGCTCCATCATCTCCTTTATCCCCTTTTGCTTTCCCCAATTGCGTCCAAGTAGTTCCTCCGTCATACGAAATATACCAATAATCAGCTTCAATTTTCAGTTGAGGAGTGATACCATCCTGTCCATTAGTACCATCTGTGCCGTTAGTGCCGTTGGTACCATCAGTTCCATTCGTACCGTCTTGTCCATCTTTTCCATCTTTACCTGTGACGCGGATTTTATTTCCAGTTCCGTCTAATATCCAAGTACCATCCAAAGTCCAATAGTATATTCCATCAGTATCCTGAGCGACTCCAATAATAGGCGTGCGGCCATCTTGACCATTTGCTCCATTAGTGCCATTTGTACCATTTTGACCATCTTTCCCGTCTTTCCCATTGGTGCCATTCTTTCCGTGGTAAATTGTAATGGGTTCGTGGTTAGCAAAAGTGATCGTATAACCGATTTCTTTACCATTTTCCATAATTGGGGTAATGCCTGTAATGTAATCACCTGTTTGTTGGGTCTCTACTATAGTCTGTAAAGAGGAAATATTTGTATTCAGCTGATCGCAGATTTTTTCCAATTCAGCGATACGGAAGTCATAGTCGCTTAATAAACCATATAAGCCACTATTATCTTTGCAGCCAACGAATGCGCACAGCACAAGCGCATATATAAAGAAATACTTTTTCATATTCGTTACTTTTAATAGATTAGAAATTAATAGATAAGCCAGCTCCGTTACCAGTGTAATTAACTGTGAGTTTCAATAGATGATTTCCATAGCAATAGAGAGGAATACCCACGATAGTTAATGCGCTACCGGCTCCTATCATTATGTAACCGGCATTGTTTGCGGCTTTCACTTTGCCATTATATTCCTCTAACTTGCTGATGTACATTTCTGCACTCATGTATTGCAAATTCGGATTTTTGTCCGCCAATGTCTGGCTTGTCGTGTAACCATTTGTTGGGTTGGACAAAAGGTTTGCATAGAGTAAACTGGCTAGACCAGCTGCCACGCAAGGCACACCTATCGATATAGAGATGACACCTGTGTTTCTAATGGCTTTCCCAAGTTCTACATTTGGATCTCCAGCCCTTTTGGAGGAATTATCCTGCACTTTTTGGGCACTCAAGCTCAAGGCAAGCGCTAAAGCCAAGAGCAAAGAAATTAGTTTTTTCATACGAGTTAAATTTGAGTTAATATTATGGATAATTATAAGTACATCAAAAAACGCGAATAACTGTTGTTATCCGCTATTTGAGGCTGTAGGAAATGCCTAATCCATCAGATAATTACAGAAACTCGCGCCGTGTATATATACGCTACACATACCTACAATAATATAGGTATCTGTGAGTTTATACACTCGTGAGCATCTACTTACTTGTTTTCTGAATGGATATTTAGAAACTTCCTACATTTCAAATAGCCAGATTACAAGCGTGTAAACGCCTTTTTATGTCACCGCTTTTTTACGCTGTCGGTGCCAGCGATGGTTTATAAATCTCCGGACCAGCCGTGACCTAAATCCCAATGCTCGTCGTATTTGAATTCGAAGTACGGCAGGGCGAAGTATTTTTCCAACAATGCGGTCAACTCCTCCTCTATGTCCTTTGCCCACTGACCGACAAAGACCACAAAATGATCCACCGCCCAAGCTACACGCCCACGCGGGACTTGGGTATAATCACCGCTGAATTTCGTGGGTTCGTGCTTTGCCAGAGCCTTAAAATAGTGTTTTTGCCAAACCTGCCTGTGCAAAGTCTGGTAGTTGATATACGGAAGTCCTTTGTCTGCGGCATCCTCTACCATCTTTGGCGTGAGTTCTTTTTTATAGACGCCGAAGAAATCGTGCTCCTCGGGGTCGTACCAGAAGATTCCCACCGCCGGCATGGGCTCATCGAAGGACTTCATATCCTTCATAATGGCTTCTTTTTCGTTATGTGTTAAAGTGGTCATATTGTTTTCTAAACCTTTGCGGGTGCAAAGGTACACAAAAAAAATGACATACGCAAATTTGTATGCCATTTTAGTGAATTTTCTTGGTTATGTTTACCCGATCTGGATATGCCTGCCAATTTTACCAAGCGACACCGAGAGTGAGACCGACGCCGTGCTGGAGGTATTGGTTGAGACCAAAGGCTCCGATATTCGTTTTGAGGGGTTGTATAGCAAGCGTGCCGCTATTCCAGAGCCAGTTCATGTCATAATGAAGCCCGATGACAAACTCGCTTGATTTCGATTTTGAAGGGATACGCCAATCCAAACCAATACGCGTGTCGGTAGCAATAGCCACCTTGGTATTAAAGGCGTCACCGTTAAAGAACGGTCCGGCGGATGCGCTTTGGTTGATTCGCGGAGCAAGAATGAATTTTCCTACCTGGATAGGCACCTGGGCACCGAGATAGACGCCGAACATAGGTCCCGCGTTAATCGCCTGCGTGCCGGAGGCTTCCGCCTCTGCTATCAAGGCGGTCACTTGCACACCGGTGGTAATGAATCCCAACCAGTCGTGACCCAGCTGTATTCCCACTATCTGGTTCATTCCCAGATAGTTATCGTAAATCAGATAGAAATGGTTGGTGTCCTCCATATCGGTTACGACATGTGATGCAGAGCGTTCGAACTTCTTCGCGCCTTTTCCCTTGTTCACCACCAGACTGTCGCGGACAGCGAGTGTGCGCAGAGCAGGGTCAAAAGGCAAATGCCAATCTGCTTCCTTTATGTTTTGCTGAGTTGAGTCCGGCAGATTTCGGAAGACGTAGAGCCAGTCCTCACCGGACAGCTTCCGGAGCGGCTCTAACTCATTGTGGGTAACGGCAGTAGCTTTTCCCAATGTGGCTGTGAAAGCCGTAACATCCTCTTTCCCGATAGCCAAGCCGACTCCTTCGCGGTAAAAAGCCTTCCATGTGTTGATACCCAGGATTTCGTATTTGCCTTCTGCATTCTTGAACAGAAGCGGTCCTCCGCTGCTTCCGGGATCGATGGAGGCTGTATGCTGAATGATACGCGAAGCGCGCTCGTTTTCCCCTACATCCACGCGTGCATTGGAGACAAATCCTCGTGTGAGTTGCCATGACGGTTTGTCTCCCAGCCCCGGAAAACCAGCCGCCACGATAGAGAGGTCTTCGTCAATCGCACCTCCGTAAACAGGCAGAGCGATCATCTCACATTCCGCCGGAAGGGCTATCGCCGCCAAGTCCGTTGAAGCAGTGCCGGTTACCACACAATGCTCATAACGCACCGTTTTCTCATGGAGTTGGAAAACAACCGTCGCTTTCTCGGCATAGCCGACTACATGCAGGTTGGTGAGCACATATTTCCTGCCGCCCTGCTCTATCACGACACCCGAACCGAACGTACCTTCGTTCTTGTAAGCCGCCAAGGCGCGGGATGCACTCCGCATTCCGGCTCTCGCCATGTACAGCGAATAGTCCGCCATGAAAGATTTGTCCGTCTCGGAATACTCCGGTTCTACGATACAGACACTATGCCGCAAGCCTTGCGCCGCAGCCGGCAAAAGGAAGAAGAGCAGCGTTGCTGCCAAAAAGTAAATACGTTTCATATCAGGAAAAATTATTCGTCGTCACCGGCTACGCCGTTAGATACACTATCCGTTTTTGTCTCCGGTTTAGCCTCTGCCTCCGGAGCGGCTTTTGTCTCCGGGTTTGTCTCCGTCTCGGGAATAAGGGTTACAGGAATCCCAGCTTTCTTGCCGCCTGCCATCTCGTCCAGGATATATTGCATGTCCGAGCCTTTGAGCTTTCCGTTTTTGACAGCGGCAGCGATCTCTGCGTTTTCAGCAAACAGTTCGGCTATTTTCTTTTTCATCGGAAAGGCTCCGTTAAACAGGACCAGTTCCGCCTGTTCCCACTCCGGGCGAACCAAATAGAAGAGTGTGGGCGTATCGGGTGCGTTTCCCCCTACAAACTTCACGAAGTCCAGGTCACCTGTTTTCTTGTTCATCTGGTAGTTCTGCTCGCATTGGAAGACCACACCCCAGGCGCTTCCCATAACGGGATTTCCCCACTGGTGATCGCTCTGCATGTACGATTTGCGGGCATGGATATAATAGAGCACGTGTTGCTTGTCCGGAAAATTCTTATGCCAGATCTTGATACCTATGATGTCCGCTGCGTCAATATCCGTATGCCCCTTGTCATCGGAGTTCTTCTTCACACCCAGTTTGTGTTTTCCAACTCGCGGCAATTCCAGTTCGGCAAACTCTTCCACATGGCCGTCTTTAAAATACACTTCCCCCGGGTAATAATGCGGAGTAAGCAGACTCAGTTGAGCAAACTGCGCGTGCAGCGCAACGCTGGCAAAGAAGGCCGCCAGCACTAGAAGAAATCTTTTTTTCATAAATTTGAATGTTTTATTAACAATTCGCGGCAAAATTACAGCTTTTTCTTGAATTATGCAATAGTTAGTATCATTTTTCTTGTCATTTACACACAAATAAAAGCGTGCGCTTTCGCTGCTTTATTTGATTTTCTGAGGTTCTCGACTACCTTTACAACTCAAATAAATGCACGGAAAACTCACGCTACTACGTGAGCGTGCATAAACCGTACTTGAGTTGTAATGATTTCCAAAAGTGTCGAGTTTCCAGAAAATCAAGTTTTTCGGCTTATTACGCTAATCGGCGCACACTTGCGCTTATATGTCCTTGCTGTTTAACCGCATAGCACTCAACCGCCGAAGGCGCTCAACAGCGTAGCACTCAACCGCGACCAAAGGTTGCACTCACCCTACGGAGCCTTCGAGGGTGACTTGGAGAAGCTTCTGGGCTTCGACGGCAAACTCCATCGGCAGTTTGTCCATCACCTCTTTGGCATAACCGTTGACGATCAGGCCTACCGCATCCTCCATGCTGATTCCGCGCTGGCGGCAGTAGAAAAGCTGGTCCTCGTTGATCTTAGAGGTCGTAGCCTCGTGCTCCACCGTTGCCGTAGGGTTCGAAATAATCATATCCGGGAAGGTATGCGCACCGCATTGGTCCCCCAGGAGCAGGCTGTCGCACTGGCTGAAATTGCGTGCATTCTCCGCCTTCAGCCCCATCTTGACCAGTCCGCGGTAGGCATTCTGGCTATGTCCGGCTGAGATACCTTTGGAGACAATACGCGAACGCGTGTTCTTACCGATATGAATCATCTTGGTGCCCGTGTCCGCCTGCTGGTAGTTATTGGTCACCGCCACGGAATAGAACTCCGCCGTGGAGTTATCGCCGCGCAGGATACAACTCGGGTATTTCCATGTGATGGCGGAGCCGGTCTCCACCTGGGTCCAACTCAGACGCGCGTTCTCATACGTGATGCCGCGTTTTGTAACGAAATTATAGATACCTCCCTTGCCTTCCTTGTCGCCCGGATACCAGTTCTGCACGGTCGAATACTTGACCTCCGCATCCTTGCGCACCACTATCTCCACGATAGCGGCATGCAGCTGGTTCTCGTCCCTCATCGGAGCCGTACAGCCCTCCAGATAAGAGAGATACGCGCCTTCATCGGCTATCAGGAGCGTGCGCTCGAACTGCCCCGTCTTACCGGCATTGATACGGAAATACGTACTCAGCTCCATCGGGCAGCGGACGCCTTTCGGCACATAGACAAACGAACCGTCAGAGAAAACAGCACTATTCAGCGCCGCGTAGAAATTATCCGTCGGCGGCACGACCGAGCCAAGGTATTCCTTCACCAGATCGGGGTGCTCACGCACGGCTTCGGAGATAGAACAGAAGATGATGCCTTTCTCCGCCAGGGTGTCCCGGAAAGTGGTCTTGACACTCACCGAGTCCATGACAGCATCCACCGCCATGTTTCCCGCCAGCGCAGCGCGCTCCTCCAGAGGGATACCCAGTTTGTCAAAGGTCTTCATGATCTCGGGGTCTATCTCATTTACCATTTGGTCATTTACCATTTGGTCATTTATTGAGCCATTTGAAGATTTGGCTTTCACCTTCGGAGCGGCATAATAGGAAATCGCCTGAAAATCTATCTCAGGTATCTCCAGATGCGCCCAGGTAGGCACTTTCATGGTCTGCCATTTGCGGAAAGCCTTGAGGCGGAACTCCAGAAGCCATTCGGGTTCGCCTTTCTTCGCTGAAATCAACCGGATGATGTCCTCATTCAGTCCTGCCTGCACAATATCCGTCTCCACGTCGGTCGTGAAGCCGTATTTGTACTCCTGCGAAGTTATGTCCTTGATTACACTATCCATAAAAACAAAGCCGCCATGGTGTGGCGGCTTGGAGGCCGGTAGCGGAGTCAAACCGCTCTATACGGTTTTGCAGACCGCTGACTAAGTCGCTCATCCAACCGGCCAAATCATTTACCATTTGGACATGTACCATGTACCATTTAGCAAAGCGGGTGCAAAGGTACTGCTTTTTTTTGAATTACACAAATATTTTAGTAAAAAAGTGAACTTAGGCACACTTTTTTTGCTAAAAAAGGCTCAAATCAGCGTCCGTGATCGTTCCTTTGGAGCGTTTTTTACCCCGCGACGGAGTCTTAGAAGGACTAGACGAACTAGTTGAACTAGAAGAACTAGTTTTTCTAGATTTACCAGGCTCCAAGACCGCAAGGATGATCTGTCTTGTCTGGTCGTCCGTCCATTTGCATTTGTCCACAATCCACTCCAGATAACTCTTATCAATCCGCATCATCGATTCGATCGACTCGCCCTTGTGCCCGCCTTGGCTGAGGTAGTAGTAATTACCTCGTCTGACGAGCCATCGGTCAAAAGAGATGAATCCGAACTCCTCCCGTTGCGCCCATTCCCATCCGTGCGCCGCCACCTGGGCTTTGAAGACCTCTATCGTCGCCATCACATCGTCCAGCGAGTTATGCGCGCCCTCGAACGGATGACCGTAATAACGCGTGTATGCCGCCGTCAGATTGCAATGGTATTTCTCGCCTGTCTCCGGATCAATCTGACCCGCCATGTGAATACGCTCCAATGCCAGCGCATCGTACCAGACACGGCCGTCAAAGACAAAATCCTTGCCGATACGCTTCAGGTTATAATGCAATATAGGTGCGTCAAAACCGTTGCCGTTATAGGACAGGATGTCGCACCCGTCGGTAAAAGCCATCAGCTCGTCATAGACGCTGCGGAGCGAAACGCCGTTCTCCTGCAGGAAAGTCTTGGAGATATGATGTACCGCCTCCGCTTCCGCTGGGATAGAGAACTCCCCTTCCGGCAGGATATACCAGTTGCGCTGATCGACTATACGCCATTCCTGGTCGTTTTCCCCCTCTCTTGTGGAGAGGGACGGGGAGAGGTTTGTCTCCACTTTCACTAACGAGAGCTGGATGATATGGTCTTTTTGCACATCAAGACCGGTGGTCTCTGTATCAAAACAAACGAGGTTCATGCGTCATTCACAATTCTTAGCCCCAAGGGGCACGATTATTACAAAATTCACAATTCAAAATTCTCAATTATTCCACATAAAGGACAAGCCCTTTGAGGTATTCGCCTTCGGGATGGTAGATATTGATGGGATGGTCTTGCGGCTGATGGAGCTGATGCAAAATCCGCACTTTGCGTCCCACTTGCGCCGCCGCACTGAACACCGCCAGACGGAACGCTTCTTTGTCCACCGCCTGCGAGCAGGAGAAGGTAAACAGAATGCCGCCCGGACGAATCATCTCTATCGCTTTGGCATTGATACGCTGGTAGCCGCGCAGAGCGTTCTTGACCGCGTCGCGGTGTTTGGCAAAAGCCGGAGGATCCAAAATAATCAGGTCGTACGTGCGTCCCTGCGCTTTCTGCGCCGTGAGATACTCAAAGGCGTCTGCGGCTACTGCCGTATGGTTCGTGGCTTCCAGGAAATTCCTTGCTACATTGATATTGACCAAATCAATCGCTTTCTGGCTCACATCCACCGAATCAACCGTCTTGGCTCCTCCGCGGAGGGCGTACAGACTGAATCCGCCGGTGTAGCAGAACATGTTGAGCACATCTTTGTCTTTGGCATACCGCTCAACCAGTGCGCGGTTCTCACGCTGGTCAATAAAGAAACCTGTTTTCTGTCCCCGCAGCCAGTCGATGCGGAAAGAGAGTCCGTTCTCCACACTCCAGAATTCGTCACTCCGGCTTTTGTCTTTGAGCGAAGCGGTCTTTTGACTTTCGACTAACCATCCCGTTTTCTCTCCCTCTACCGGAGCCTTGAAGGGCAAAGTGTCATCGCTCTTATAATAAATATTCTGTACTTGCGGCACCTCGGCAAGGATAGCCTCCGCTATCTCGTTCCGGCAGACATGCATGCCCACCGAGTGCGCCTGAATAACCGCCGTTTCTGCATAGACGTCCACTATCAGCCCCGGCAGAAAATCACCTTCTCCGTGAATGAGGCGGAAGGTGTTATTAATTGAGAGTTGAGAATTGAGAGTTGAGGATTGAGGATTGGTGATTAAGCCCAATGCCTCTCGCATTTGGTAGGCTGCGCGGATACGTTCGCGCCAAAAGTCCCGCGGCAACTTCTCCACACCGAACGCCAAGATACGCACGGCAATAGAGCCGACCTGCCAGTGTCCGACACCGAGCGTCTCGCCCGCCGCCGAACGGACAGCAACCAACTCGCCCTCTTCCGGCGAAGCCGCTTTATGCGCAGCGTCCAGCACTACGCGGGCTATCGCTCCGCTGAACACCCACGGGTGAAAGCGTTTGAGCGACTCCTCTTTATGTGGTTTTAAGAATATTGTTGTCATTCTACGCCGTTTGTCAGTTCATGGTAAGCATGGAGCGAGAGGTTGTCGCTCACGTATTTGAGGCTGTGCAGATGCTTGAAACCCAGCGCGGCGATGAACGCCAGCTCCATGTCGAACACGCAGTCCTTATAATCCGAAGCGAGCACGAAATCGCAGTTGGTATAGCATACCGCACGAACGGTATCATGGTCCAGCGGCAGTTCTGCTCCCAAAGACTCATCAATCAGTTTCAATTCCGGCTCCGGATAGGTCACATTAGGATGGTTGAGACGCACTTCCGTCACTTCCACCCACGTACCGAGGTCGAAATTCGCGCTGCCGGCATAACCGATATTGTAAATCTCCGCCTCGCGGTCGAGGTCTCGCAGGGTTTGAATGATATTGATTGCACCCACGCCCGTATAGATAAGCTCAGCATCCTTCAGATCCAAGCCCAGTTGCTCACGCGCTTTGTCCAGCAAGACCTGCTCGCCTTCCTCTGCCATTACGATATATTTCTTTGCCGCAAGGGCGCGATTAAGTTCGTTTTTCGCCATAGTGATTTGAATTTGGGCACAAAGGTACACTTTTTTTCGCAAATATGCAAAAAAAATGCAAATTTATTTGTATATGTCAAAAAAAAGCAGTACCTTTGTCGTCGATTTCGGAATTTGCGTCGAAATAAGTGGCGCGGAGTAGAGCAGTGGTAGCTCGTCAGGCTCATAACCTGAAGGTCGGTGGTTCGATCCCATCCTCCGCAACTAAAAATCTCATGTACACTTGCGTATATGAGATTTTTTTTGTACCTTTGCGCTCAAATTCAAATCACTATGCGCAGAATCACTCTCTTTTTCATCATTACCTCCGTCCTCGCTGTCCATGCCGTGGAGCGTGTTTCATTAGACACGCTGCAGGCTCATTGGGAGCAGTACGCCAACCGGACTGTCGAGATCACTACCCCACTCCTCGTTTGCGGTAATTTCTACGATTCTTTGGTTTTAGCGCCAGAGCGGCTTTTCTGTCCGGAAGAGCGCGCTGCGGGTCTGGCGGACGGAGACAGTACCGACTATGAAGTATTGCGTGAACATAACCGTGAAGCGAGTGTCATTCTCCATTGCAAAAACCGGTATTACAACGTCCGGACGGGGGATATTATCCGCGGGCTGAAAGCACGTGTGACAGGCGAGCGGCAGTTGCTGACCGGCAAGTCTATCCGCACAAAGCATTTGTCCAAAGACCGCTTGCCGCAGGCGAAGAAAGGCGAGTTGCGGATAGTGGGAGCGAACATAGAGAATTATTTCGCAGACCTGGGCGGCTATGCCCATAAACGCACGACCCCGAAACAACTGGCAGTAAAGACAAAGAAACTGTCTTCCGCATTGCGCAGCATGCACGCGGATGTAATTGCCTGCTGCGAGATGCAAGTAGGCAACAAGGCTCCGGCGATGCTGGTAAACGCGATGAACAAAGGCGGAAGGAGATATGCCTTTATCGCCATGCCGATGGAAGACATGGACAGGATCGGCGGTTGTTTCATCTACGACACCGGACGCGTACGCCCGTACACCATACCTTTGTCCGCCTATCAAGATACCACAAATCACTACTACTCGCGTATGTTCGCAGTAGGTTTCGAAGAGATCGCCACAGGAGAAAAGATTATTATCAGCGTCAATCATTTCAAATCCAAACGCCCCGGCCGCACACAATATGACACCAATCTGCGGCGAATGCAGAATGCCGATTCCTTGCTGGCTATGCTGCCCAAAGCCATAGAGGCTTTCGGCGATGAGGATGTGTTATTATTAGGCGACTACAACTGCTATACCCAGGAACAACCGATCCAGACCATCATCCGTGCCGGATATACAGACATGCTTCCGCAAGGCAGATCGAAGAACTATTCATACAGTTATAAAGGAGAGGCAGGGTATCTAGACCGCTGTTTCGCTTCACCCGGTATGGCAAAGCAGATCGTGCGCGTCCAGCCGTGGCATATCAATGCCGACTGGTACTATTCGCACGGGGCATACAAGATGAGGGACAAATCCAAACACCGGTATGCAGACCATGACCCGATAGTGGTTGATGTAAAATTAGGATACTAGTTTACTAGAAATCAAAAGGCAGCCAAGTTTGGCTGCCTTTTGTGACCCCGCTGGGGCTCAAACCCAGAACCTTCAGAACCGGAATCTGACACTCTATTCAATTGAGCTACGGGGCCGTGCTTGTTTATTATCTACGGTTTCCTCCCATAAAGATGAGGATATAGTATATCAATGTGGCGAGGGACGAAAGGGCTGCAACTACATATGTATATGCCGCGCTATGGAGCGCATCGCTTGCCATCGCTGTTGTCTCTCTGTCCGTAATGCCTCTCTCCTGCAACCAGTTCACTGCGCGTTGGCTGGCATTCACCTCTACCGGCAGGGTGATGAAAGAGAAGAGTGTTATCATCGCATACAAGCCAATACCGATGAGGAGCAGGATCTGTCCCGCGCCGCTGCCTATAAGAAGCAGTCCTCCCAAGATAATCCATGTCACCCATTTGCTACTGAACGACACCACCGGCACCAGAGCCGAACGCAGTCCGAGAGGTCCGTATGCCGTAGCATGCTGTACCGCATGTCCGCATTCATGCGCAGCGACAGCCGCTGCTGCCACATTGGCTCCGTGATAGACCTCCTCCGAGAGGTTAACCGTTTTGGTTGCAGGGTTATAATGGTCGGTCAGTTGGCCTTTAATACACGTGATTTGCACATCATAGATACCGTTGTCATGCAGCATTTTCTCCGCTACTTCTTTTCCCGTCACGGACAAGTCATGCTGCGCATAGCGCCGGAACTTACGTTGCAGCGAAGCGGATACAATCCAACTTGCCAGCGCAATACCGATAAACAATATCCAATATATCGATGTTCCTGTCATTTCAGTTCTTCTTTACCGCCAGTCTGCGGCATATCTTACATTCTCCGTACACCACCAAAGTACAATTTTGCGCCTTGAAATTAGTGTACTTGCGTTCCATGATCAAGCGCATGATCGCTTTGTCGGAGAAGGAGGCTCTCCTGCCGCATTTGCGGCATATGATCTGCATATGCGACCGCGAGGCAGTTGTCGTCAGTTCGTATTCCGTAACCGTCTGTCCGAATCCTCTGTCATACACCTTGACTATTTCAGCGGTGATGAACAGGTCCAGCGCATTATAAACGGTTCCTACAGAGATATGTTCCGACCTGCATGCTTCCTCCAGCTGCACAGCCGTAAAAGGCTGTTTCAACAGACACGCCTGCGCCAACACCATCTCTCTCACGACAGACGCCCTCATCGCATGGCAGCGTATATAGGTATTCAAGCGCTCCAACGCAGCTTTGTATAGAGCCTCTTCCTCTTTCACGCTCAGATCGTTTTCAGGTACGCGCGGTGGCGTTTATGGAACATATGGTCGAACTGCGTAAAGTTCGCAATATTCTTGGTGTTGGTTTCCAGAATATTAGTCGTTTCCAATATTTTAATACCGTATTTGTTGATGATAGGTATCTGATCCTGGAAGAAGAGCGCGTTAATGCCCTTGTCCTGATAATCCGGTCGCACGGCTATAAGCAGGAAACTGAAGGAGTTCATTTGTCTGGCTTTCAGCGCCCGAAGCAGATGATACCATCCAAAGGGCAACAACTTACCTCCGCATTTGCGCAACGCATCGGATATATCCGGCATACCCAGTCCTACTCCTACGATCTCTTCATTTTCATTGACCACCAGCGTGACAAAATCGAAGTTGAGGATCGGGAAATACATGTTCTTGTAGTAGTTCTTCTGTGCAACCGTCATAGGCTGGAAGTTATACAACTTCTGGTATGCCTCGTCGATCACATCCATGTACTGGATACCAAATCGGCGTACGAGTTCGCGCGAGTTCTTGACCTTCACCACATGTACTTTGGACCGCTGTTTTACGATATCTGCGATACGCGACAGCCGCTCAGGACATTCCTTCGGCGGGAAGACACGCATCTCCACCCAGTCAGCCTCTTTGACCAATCCGTACGCATCCATATGCTTGACGTAGTACGGATAATTATAGAGCGACGCCATCACAGCGGGATATTCGTATCCCTCGAGGAGCAATCCCTCATGGTCAAAATCCGTGAAGCCGACAGGTCCGTTGAGTCCGTCCATCCCGCGTTCTTTTCCCCAAGCCGCCACGGTATCCAGCAGCGTCTTGCTGACCTCCATATCATCAATGAAGTCAAACCAGCCGAAACGGACATGTCTGAATCCCCATTTCTCGTTCGCTTTGCGGTTGATGATACCGGCGATACGTCCGACAGGTTTGTTATCGCGGAACGCCATCCATAGTTGGTATTCGCATACGTCAAGCGCAGGGTTCATATCCGGCTTGAAGCAGTTCATCTCGTCAAAGAACAAAGGGGGACAGTAATATGGGCAATCCTTATACAAATCATTGGCGAACTGGATAAACTGTTTCAGTTCACTCTTGGAATGTATTTCACGAATTTCAAGCGCCATATTGTGTCATTTAAAGTGGAGCACAGGGGACTCGAACCCCTTACCTTAACATTGCGAACGTTACGCTCTACCAGATGAGCTAGTGCCCCTCGCGTTCGGCAACAAGTGTGCAATTGTCCATACCGCTCCGCTCAATGGACGGGCAACTTGTGCCTCCGCTCTTCGGTCTGCAAAACTGTGTTTTACATCCCGAGTTAATTCATTTCTAAGACTGTCGCCGCAGTCTCATGTGGAGCTAACGGGAGTCGAACCCGTGTCCAAACAAGGAATACTTATGCTTTCTACACGCTTATCTTGGCCTTTGTTTTCGTCCGGCAGCAAGACCCAAGCCACCAACCACCGGCTTATCTGCTATGAGTGCCTTCAGCAATCAGCTGTCAGCCGTCAGTCTCTATGCGCAGCCAAAGAGACCTATTCTGTGAATTTCTGCACCGCTATATCCTTTCAGCCCACAGACTCGGCTAGGAGCGATGTCCCGTTCAGGCGCCTTGCACCCGAATACGCCAATCTACTATACTTCGATTAAGCAGCGAGAGCATAAGAAGTGTTGCCAGTTATATTTTGAAGCGAGATTAACGAGCGTTGCCTCATTGCTCGGCGTGCTTACACAACCATTCTACCTGCTGTCAAAACCAGATAGCCCCTTCGCGTTCTTCGGTCTGCAAAACTACGTTTTACATCCCGGGATCACAAAAATCGCGCAAAGGTACTGCTTTTTTTTCGAATACGCAAGTAAAAACGTATTTTTTTTATTTTTTATCGCAATACGATTTCGAGAATTGCGATTCTCTATCGCAATACGATTTCGAGAACTATGGTTCTCTATCGCAATACGATTTCGAGAACTGTGGTTCTCTATCGCAATACGATTTCGACCCTTCGGTTCATCTGGCGGTGCTCTTCGGTGTCGTTAGGGACGATCGGATCGCGTTCCCCTCTTCCTTCCACCTCAATGCGTTCCGCCCGGATTCCACGGTCTATCATCGCCTGTTTCACCTCCTGGCAGCGGCCTTCCGAGAGCGCCTGATTCGAACGGTCCGAACCTATATTGTCCGTATGCCCGACAATACGTATTTTCTGATCCGGACGAAGAGTAAGAAACTGGTACAGTTCTCTCAAAGCCGGTTCGGACGAATCCAGAATACGCGTTTTGCCGGTGGCGAAATAGATATTATGCAACACAAAGGATTTCATTTCCTTCGGAGACATAACCACACCTTTAAACTGCGCAGGATCCGTGATCGTATCCCGGAACGGGAAATAATTCACCGCTGTTGCCTCCACCGTATAATACGGCATGCGGTCATCCAGCAAAACCGCCAACACTTTGTGGAGCGTATCAGAGGTTGTCTGCATCACTTTCTGTTTCTCCGAATTGCGGACGATCACATTCGCAGCTACCGGTCGCGAAGTAAGCGAATCCGTAACGGTAAACGTAAGCCTTGTCTCCGGATAGATAGAGATCTTGATGGTATCCTCGTCTTCCTTATGCATGAACCACACGGTGTCCGAAGTGAAAAATCCCGTTTTTGCTGCTACCGCCCAGTATTTCCCTTCGGGCAGTCCTCTCTGCACCCGCGCCCGTTTGTTATCGGTAGCTTTGGATAGTTTGGGTTTCTTGTTCGGGCGCGCCTTCGCATCCTGGATCGTAATATGGGTTGCAGGTAAGGGTTCAGCCGTTTTCAGATTATAAGAATAGACATACAACAACGGCTTTCCGTCTTTGATGCGTTCCCGTTTAGCCGCTTTGGCTTTCGCCGCCCGTTTCTTCTCCGCTTTGCGTTTCTTGGCTTCGCGTTTGCGTTCTATCTTCGCTCTTGCTTTCGCGCGCTTTTCCGCGGGCGTGAGCGCATACGCGTTCGCGCTCCAGTTAAAAAAGGAGAACAACAGAAGTAATATGACCGATAATCTTTTCATAAAAAACATGCAGGAGAACAGTCGTGGGACTATTCTCCTGCTGTGGTCCCACTTGGGCTTGAACCAAGGACCCCCTGATTATGAGTCAGGTGCTACTAACCAACTGAGCTATGGGACCTCGCGCGCTTGCGCTCCGCTCTTCGGTCTGCAAAACTGCGTTTTACATCCCGAGGTATTGTTTTTATTATTTGCTTTGACGGGCATTACCATAGAGCACGAGGCTCTGGTCTTTGGTAATACGCATCTCTTGCTGGGTCAACTCCGGGATAGAGAGCGCAATACCTGCTTCCAACGAGTTCGGGTTAGGAATCTTGCTCTTGTTCGCCATGTAGATGTACACCCAACAATAGGTGTTATTGTAATATTTCCGTGCGAGTTTGGAGAGGGTCATGCCTTTCTCGGTGATGATCTCCTCGCTTCCCCGCTGGGTATATTCGTTTACGGCTACCGGCTTTGCGCTCTCAGCCAGCGGAACCGGTGCAGCCTCAACAGCCTTGGTATCCTCTTCGATGATGCGGTTTGCACGTTTGTCATCCAGGTCATTCTTCATCCGCTCGAAGGTACGTTTGTCCACCAGACGGATAACAGCGCGTCTGTTCGGTCCATAGGCAGCCTGACTGCGGTGTCCTATCAGTTTACCGAGACCCATAGCATACATATGCTCAGAGTTTATCTGATGCTCCTCGCGCAGTTCTCCGATCACACTCTCGGCACGTCTGTCACCCAAAGCATAGTTGAGCGCAGCCGAACCGGTGTTGTCGCAATAACCGGTTACAACGGCATAGAGCGTAGAATCCTCAGCGAGGATATCAGCCACCTGCTGGATTGTAATAAGCGCCTTATCGTCAAGATCCGATTTGTTATTACCGAAATAAACGTAGTATGCGCGTTGCTGCTCTTTCTGGCGAACCTGTTTGATTGTCTCGCGGATGATGATCGAGTCATGTTTGAGAATGAGCGTGTCATGAATGAACTGCGGTTCCTTGCTCTCCTCTTTCTTCCACGAGTCGAAACTGTTGATATTCTTCACATGCGTTTTGGATACCGCCTCCAGTTTGAAGCGCATATTGAGCGTCACATCCACGATACCGTCATTATTCTTCGACGCGAGCGCCTGCGGTCCGCTATAACCGCGTCCGTCAGGATAGTCGTTTATAAAATAATTATAGGTAGCGCGCACGCCTAACGCGATAGTACGGTTGAGATTGAACTCCACGTTGAGACCCGCATTGAGATAGAGACACCCCTTATACGAATCCATCGAAGCAGGTTCAGCAGAAGCAGTATGATAGCGCGTGTCGTCAAAATACATCTTATTATTTCTATACCACGCGTATCCACCTCCTACGAGCGGCTGGATGCCGAGGATCTTGCGTTTCGCCTTCGGGAAGAAGAGATTCATAAGGTCCAGCGACAAATAACCGCCCAGTTTATGCAAGTTACCGTTCAGCAACGTATCGGCATTCTCGCCCCCGGGCTTACCGGTCACCGTGTACATATCATACATGTAATCCGCCCCGATGGACCAGACCGGCGTGAATGAATATTCAATAGCCAACCCGCCGTTAGGGATAGACACATTGTGCTTCATCTCCGAATTAAAGTCGCCGTCATAGGCATTGAATCCCACATGGGGGATAAGAGACCAGTGCGCGAACTTCTCCGCCACACCATTCTCGTTCTCCGACACCTTGTATGGGTGCGCTCCTTTCACATCATCAGCCTCCTTCTCCGCAGCAAAAATCGCCAAGGAGAGAGACAGGAAAGATATGACTAAAAGGCTTTTTTTCATGCTATAAAAAGAGGTTGTTTGTATCCAAATCACAATTCAGGGTGCAAAATTACTATTTTTTTTTGAGACTACCAAATATTTTTTAGAAAAAAAACATTTTTTTCTTACAGGTATTGCACATATCATATTTTTTTTGTAAATTTGCAGTCGATTTATAACACGGATTAAAAGCCATTACAAAGACCCTTTAGTTAGTTCTAAAATGACGCACTTATCTCGCACTAATAACGCACTTATCACGCACTTATCACGCACTAATTTTTCAAGGCTAATACGTTAGTATTATATACATAGTATATAATACAGTGGATTGAGTGCAAAAGGCCAAAAAAGAGAGAAAGTGGCATGGGGGCAAGAGGGGGAAAAGGAAAGATAACAAATAAAAAAAATATACATTATGGACATTTTAAATCAAATGATCGCGCGTGCGAAAGCAAATCCGCAGCGCATTGTGTTGCCGGAAGGCGACGAACCCCGTACACTGGAGGCTGCAAACATTCTGTTGAGAGACAAGATCGCTCATCTTATTCTGATCGGCGATCCCGAGAAGATCAAAGGCATGGCAGCCGAGAAGGGATATGAGTATATCAAAGAAGCCAAGATTGTAGATCCCATCCACGATCCGAAGATGCCGGAGTATGCGAACTTGCTCTTCGAGCTGCGCAAGGCAAAAGGCATGACGGAGGAAGAGGCTGCGAAGAAAGCCCAGGATCCGTTGTACTTGGGTTGTCTGATGATCAAAGCCGGCGACGCCGACGGCGAGTTAGCCGGTGCGCGCGGTACGACGGCAGACACAATCCGTCCGGCGTTCCAGATACTGAAGACCAAACCGGGTTGCTCTATCGTCAGCGGTGCGTTCCTGATGTTCACCCCCGCCAAACAGTTAGGCGAGAACGGTTTCCTGCTGTTCGCAGACTGCGCCGTGAACCCGAATCCGGATGCCAAACAGCTGGCAGAGATTGCTATCTCGACCGCCGAGACCGCCCGTGCCATCGCAGGCATCGAGCCACGCGTAGCTATGCTCTCGTTCAGCACGAAGGGCAGCGCAAAGCATGAGCTGGTGGACAAAGTAGCCGAGGCTACGAAACTCGCCAAAGAGATGGCTCCGGATCTGGCATTGGACGGCGAGTTGCAGGCTGATGCGGCATTGATCGAGAGCGTAGCGAAGACCAAAGCTCCGGGAAGCCCCGTTGCCGGAAAAGCGAACGTGCTGGTATTCCCTGATCTGCAGGCCGGTAACATCGGTTATAAGCTGGTAGAGCGTTTCAGCGGCGCAGATGCCGTAGGTCCGATTCTGCAAGGCATCGCCGCTCCGGTGAACGACCTGAGCCGCGGATGCAAAGTGCAAGACATTGTGCAGATGGTAGTTATCACGGCGAACCAGGCGATTAAGTAATTTACCATTTGGTCATTTACCATTTGGACATTTATTGAGACATTTAAGCATTTAGACATTTATGAAGATATTAGTATTGAACTGCGGAAGCAGTAGTATCAAATACAAGCTCTTTGAGATGGAGAGCAAGGAAGTGATGGCACAAGGCGGAATCGAGAAAATCGGATTGCCGGACTCGTTCCTCCAAGTGAAACTGCCGAACGGCGAGAAAGTGAAATTCGAGAAGCCGATGCCGGAACATACCGTAGGTATCGAGTTGATTCTGGAGAAACTGGTTGATCCGCAGATCGGTTGCATCAAAGACCTGAAAGAGATCAACGCCGTAGGTCACCGCGTAGTGCATGGCGGCGAGAAATTCAACAAGTCGGTACTGATCACTCCGGAAGTAAAGAAACAGATCATCGAGTGTATCGACCTGGCTCCGCTGCACAACCCCGCCAACCTGAAAGGTATTGACGCTATCGAGAAGATCCTGCCGGGTGTGCCTCAAGTGGCTGTTTTCGACACCGCCTTCCACCAGACGATGCCGGACTACGCGTACATGTACGCTCTTCCTTACGAGCTCTACGAGAAATACGCTATCCGCCGCTACGGTTTCCACGGCACGAGCCATCGTTACGTGAGCGCGCGCGTATGCGAATTTTTAGGAGTAGATCCAAAAGGCAAGAAAATCGTTACCGCCCATATCGGCGGCGGCGGCAGCTGCACGGCCGTGATGGACGGCAAGAGCGTAGATACGAGTATGGGTCTGACGCCTGTTGAGGGTCTCGTGATGGGTACCCGTTCCGGCGATCTGGACCTGGGTGCCGCTACGTTTATCATGGACAAGGAGCACCTGAGCACCGCTGAGTTCAACAACCTGGTGAACAAGAAATCGGGTCTGCTCGGCGTGAGCGGCGTTTCGAGCGACTGCCGCGACATCGAGGCAGCGATCAACGAAGGCAACAAACGCGCTGATTTGGCACGCAAGATGTTCATCTATCGTTTAAAGAAATATATCGGCGCTTACGCCGCAGCGATGAACGGCATTGATATTCTGGTCTTCACCGCAGGTATCGGCGAGAACGATCCGTATATCCGCGCCGAGGTGATGAAGGGCTTGTCGTTCCTGGGTATCGAGTTGGACGAAGAGGCCAACAAGGTTCGCGGCGAAGAGCGGGTTATCAGCAAGAAGGGCAGCAAAGTGACGGTTGTTCTCATTCCGACGGACGAGGAACTGATGATCGCCAGCGACACGAAGGCGCTGATATAATTTACCATTTTGTCATTTACCATTTGGACATTTATTGAGACATTTGGTAATTTAGACATTTACCATAGAAAGACACACATAGACATTATGATAAACAAACCCATCATTTATCAACTCTTCCCGCGGCTGTTCGGCAACTACAACGAGACAAGGAAGCACAACGGCAGCAAGGAAGAGAACGGTTGCGGCAGGTTTGTAGATATCAACGAGCGTGCACTCAAAGCGATTGTCGATTTGGGTGCCACGCATGTTTGGTACACCGGCGTGATCCGTCACGCTACCGCAGCATATAACCATCCTGCCATCACCAAAGGCAAAGCCGGATCGCCATACGCCATCACGGATTATTATGACGTAGACCCCGATTTGGCGAAGAACGAAGCGAAGCGGATGCAGGAATTCGAAGCGCTCGTCCAACGCACTCATGATGCGGGTCTGGGCGTACTGATTGATTTCGTACCGAACCATGTGAGCCGCGAATATAAAAGTCTTTGCAGGCCTGCGGGCGTAGAAGATCTGGGCGAGAAAGACCATCCGGAATGGGCTTTCTCTCCGCTGAACAACTTCTACTATCTGCCGGGCGAGCGGTTCACGATGGACAAAGACCTGCAAGGCTATGAGGAGTACCCCGCGAAAGTGACGGGTAATGACTGTTTTACGAGCCATCCGGGCGAAGGCGACTGGTACGAGACGGTCAAGCTGAACTACGGCGTTTTCTACCAAGGCGGCAGAGAGAAACAGTTTGATCCGATCCCCAACACGTGGATCAAGATGCGCGATATTCTGTTGTTCTGGGCGGACAAAGGCATAGACGGCGTACGCGTGGACATGGCGGAAATGGTGCCGGTGGAGTTCTTCGCATGGGCGATTGCAGCTGTGAAGAAGAAACATAAGAAATTCCTCTTCATCGGCGAATGTTACGACCCGAACCAGTACGACTCTTATCTGGCTGCCGGATTCGACTACCTCTACGACAAAGTAGGCATGTACGACTATCTGCGCGGCGTGACAAGCAAGAGCTGGTCAGCCAAAGGCATCACGGACCAATGGATGCAACACGGCGACCGTCTGAATCATATGCTGTATTTTCTGGAGAACCACGACGAGCAACGTGTGGCGAGCGGTTTCTTCTGCGGCGACGGCCGTTGCGCCGAACCAGCAATGATAGTGGCTGCGACGCTCAACCAGTGTCCGGTGATGATATACAGCGGCCAAGAATTAGGCGAGCGCGGCATGGACATGGAAGGTTTCAGCGGCATGGACGGCAGGACGACCATCTTCGACTACTGGGGCGTCAAGAGCCTGCAGGCATGGGCGAACAAGGGTAAGTTCGACGGCGGCAAGATGACCGATGCGCAGCGTGAGCTGCGGGCTTTCTACCAGCGTCTGCTGACTCTGGCGCGCGACGACAAAGCCATCCAGAAAGGCAAGATGTACGATATCACCTACGCGCAGGGCGAAGATTTCGACAAGAACAAACAGTTTGCGTTCATCCGCCATACCAAAGGCGAGACGCTGCTGGTAGTGGTTAATTTCCACGACCGCGAGCAACGGATCAAAGTGCGTGTGCCGGACGATGCCTTTGTGTATCTGGGTATGGACGAGAGACCCAAGGCGACGGCAACAGATCTGCTTCGCGGCGAGAAAATGCCGCTTGCGCTGACGGCTGACGGAACGATCGAACTGACCTTGCAGGCGTGGAAAGGAGTGATACTGAAAATCCGATAGGCGGATTTTCAGTAATTTACCATTTGGTCATTTACCATGTACCATTTATTTAGGCATTTAGACATTTAGATATTTAGATATTTTGGAACAGTTCAAGGACATAATGCGTCTGGTTCGGTGGGGCAATCTGCTGTTTCTCGCGGCTCTCATATGGCTGATGGAGAAATGGGTAGTAGTGCCCGTTCTGGACCAAGCCGCCTTCGGCGAACAGATGCCATGGTACATGCTGGTTCTTATCATGCTGGCAACCGTGCTGATTGCCGCCGGCGGATATGTGATCAATGATTATTTCGATGTCAAGATAGACCGTATCAACCGGCCGGACGAGGTGGTTGTGACACGTAGCGTGAGCAAACCTGCCGCAATGCGGCTGAGTCTGGTGCTCAGCGGTATCGGCATCGGCTGCGGTTTAGCGGTAGCGGGATTGCTGCGGAGCTGGACATTGGGTATCCTGTTTGTCATCATACCGGGCCTGCTGTGGTTCTATTCCAGCAGTTACAAACGGCTTCTCATGGTCGGCAATATCATTATTGCGCTGCTGGCGGGTTTGACTCCGATGATTGTAGCCATGGCGAATGTAGCGATTTTGCAACTTCGCTATGGCACTATCCTGGGGTACACCACCCTGCCGCGTGATATCTATGCGTGGATGGGCGGTTTTGCACTCTTTGCGTTCCTGCTGACCTGGATCCGCGAGATCATCAAAGACATGCAGGACCAGATGGGCGACCGCGAGCTGGAATGCCATTCGATGCCGGTTGTATGGGGAGAGAAATGGACGAAGATATTTGTGACGACATTGATAGTCTGCACGTTAGCTATTGTCGGACATCTGTGGTGGCACGTACTGCCCTTCCCTACCGGCTGGTCGAGCCTCAGCACACGGTATATCGTATTGGGGATTGTGACGCCGATGGTATGCGCACTCTGGCTGCTATGGGCAGCGAAGATCCCGAGCGACTACAAGACCTGCCAGCAAGTGATCAAATTCACCATGTTCATCGGGATGCTGTACAGCATTGTTATTGTAAGGGGGATGTAGAAAGCATACAGAGTGCTTTAACGAAGGCTATAAAAGTCCGCGGGAGTCAAGATACCGGTAAACGAGGTGGACGGGGAATCCCATGACGTTGAAATAAGAACCGTGGATGGCGGTGCAGCCGATATAACCTATCCATTCCTGGATGCCGTAGGCACCGGCTTTGTCGAAAGGCTTATAGCGGTCTATATAATAGCGGATCTCTTCGTCGGTCAGTTCTTTGAACGTCACATCCGTTTTATCGACCTCCGTCACTAAAACCAGTTGCGATTTTTCTTTTTCCGAGATTCCGGCAGACTCCTTTTGTGCGAAAGTAACGGCTGTATAAACCTGATGGGTTTTGCCGGACAGAGAACGGAGCATAGCGAATGCTTCTGCCTCGTCGTGAGGTTTGCCGAGCATCTTGCCGTCCGCCCAAACGATGGTATCCGAGGTAATGAGGAGTTGGTTTTCTCCCAGTCGGGACTCATACGCGCGCGCTTTCGCACGCGATATATAATAAGGAATATCGCCGGCTTGGAGGTCAGACGGATAGGTCTCATCCGCATCGATGGAGACCGCCGTAAAGGGTATATCCAAGCCAGCGAGCAGTTCGCGGCGGCGCGGGCTTTGAGAGCCTAATATAATTGAGAATTGAGAATTGATAATTGAGAATTATTTAAAAGAGATCCAACTGGGTGTCGGCGGGTTTCTCAAAGGTCATCGGTACGCCCTCTACGTCAATGGATGGTAACCCCTCCCCGTCCCTCCCCTCAAGGGAGGGGGATTCTGAGGGATCCCCTTTTCCGTCTAAGGTTTCTCCCGTTTCATCGGGAGACACCTCAGGCTCGGGCGTAACATCTTCGATCGAGGCTACTTCAAGCGTCGTGACACGTTTGCCTTTGGCTTTCGCAGATTTCTCGTCGATAAAATCCTCCATCAGGATCTCTATCGGTTCGTGTTTCTCGTCCGCGAAAGTGATACGGAAAGTAGCCTCCGCGCGGTCGGAGAGGACGGCTATGCGTGAGTCCTTGTCGTCGCCGAGGAAGGACTGCACTTTCGCCTGCGCGTCATCCAAGCGGAAACGCTTGCCGTAGTAGTATTTAAGTTCACCGTTCCATTGGATGAGCGACCAGACTTTCTCGGGATCGAGTTTCTCGATACGCAGGATATTGTCTTCGAAATGCGCGGTGAGGTCAAAGGAAGTGGTATAATAGGTACCGTCATTCTGGAGGACGAGGATGCGGTCTTCGTCATTGAACTCGCCCAGATACAATCCATGCTCGTCATAGTTAACGCGCAGCACATCTGCATCGAACCAAACCTTGCGTCCGCCGAGGGTGGAATGTCCTTTCTGCTTGAGGACGATGGATTTGACTTCGAATTTCGTAAGCACATTGCCTCTCGCCGTACGGGACTTCACAGCCAGTTCGGAGAGGTCCTTGCATACCTCCAGTTTCTTCAGGTGCAGTGCCGGCTTGAGGGTCACCTTGATCACCTCGGCTTCGCCGTTGGGGTTTGCCGTAAAATAGACGATCTTGGATCCCGGTTTGCCTTGCGTGAGATCATATTCCTTGTCCCGCGCGACACCTGTCACGTTGAAGCGTTTCATGAAATACGTACCCTTCTTGCCGTCGCGATAGACCACATTATAAACGGTACGTTCGTCTCCGCGCTGGAAGACCGCTATATGGAGGATGTCTGTACCGACGAAGATTTTCTCCGCCACCTTCAGCACCTTGTATTTACCATCCTTATGGAAGACGATGATATCGTCTATGTCGGAGCAGTTGAAGAGGAACTCGTCTTTCTTGAGCCCCGTTCCGATGAATCCTTCCTCGCGGTTGATATACAGTTTCTCGTTGTTCTCGACCACCGCCTTTACATTGATAGCTCCGAAGTTGCGCACCTCAGTCCGGCGCGGGTACGCCTCGCCGTATTTCTCCTTCAGCATCTCGAACCAGGCTATCGTATAGTCGGTGAGATGGTTGAGATTCTTGACACAGGCTTTGATCTTCTTCTCCAAGTCCTTCATCAGCTCGTCCGCTTTCTTGGAGTCGAACTTGGTGATACGGATCATGCGGATCTCGAACAGTTTCTCAATGTCCTCGGTGCGGACTTCCCGGATCAGCTGCGGCTTGAAGGGCGTGAGCGCTTCATCCACATAGGCGATGAGCTTCTCCTTGTTCGGCGCATTCTCATACCCCTCCTGTTTATAGATGCGGTTCTCAATAAAGATCTTCTCCAGCGAGGTATAGAAATATTTCTCCTCCAGTTCGCCTTTCTCTATCTCCAGTTCCCATTTCAGAAGGGCTTTAGTGTTATCGGTTGAGAGGCGGAGCAGATTGCTGACGGATGTGAAGACCGGTTTTCTATTCTCCACCACGCAGCAGTTAGGGCTGATATTGACCTCGCAATCCGTGAAGGCATAGAGCGCGTCGATAGCTTTGTCGGACGAAGAACCGGGAGCGAGTTGCACAACGATACGTGCGGTATCCGCCGTGAAATCGTCGATCTTCTTGATTTTGATCTTGCCTTTCTGCGCCGCTTTGAGGATGGTCTCTATGATTTTGGAGGTTGTGGTACCGTACGGTATCTCGGTGATGACAAGCGTCTTGTTGTCGTCCGCCTTCTGGATACGTGCGCGGATCTTGACAGAACCGCCGCGTTCGCCGTCGTTGTACTTGGTGACGTCTATCACGCCGCCGGTCGGGAAATCCGGATAGAGCTGGAACTCCTGACCGCGCAGATAGGCGAGGGAAGCATCACACAACTCGTTGAAGTTATGCGGCAGGATCTTGGAGTTCAGACCTACGGCAATACCTTCCACGCCTTGCACCAGCAGGAGAGGGAATTTGATCGGCAGATGGATCGGTTCGTTCTTGCGTCCGTCATAGGACTTCATCCACTCCGTGGTCTTGGCATTGAAAACCGTTTCGAGCGCGAACTTGGAGAGGCGTGCTTCGATATAACGGGGAGCAGCGGCACCGTCGCCGGTGAGGATATTTCCCCAGTTACCCTGGCAGTCTATCAGCAGATCTTTCTGTCCCAACTGGACGAGCGCATCGCCGATAGACGCATCGCCGTGGGGGTGATACTGCATCGTCTGGCCGACGATGTTGGCAACCTTGTTGTATTTGCCGTCATCGACAGTCTTCATGGCATGCAATATACGGCGCTGGACGGGCTTGAGCCCATCCTCAATCGCCGGCACCGCACGCTCCAATATCACATACGAAGCATAGTCCAGGAACCAGTCCTGGTACATGCCCGTCAAGTGATACTTCACAGCATCATTGAATCCGCCTTGACCAGCCATGAACGGTTATGCTCTTTTATTGATAAAGATATAGGCGAGAATACCTGCCACCTCCAACACCATTGCTGCTATCAGCATGCCGTTTTGCGGCAGCGCGAATTTATACACCACAAGGCATAGCACACCTAACAGAAGGAGAATAACTCCCAAATACTTTTTGAAATTTTCCATATCTAACGCGTTAATTCAATTGCGAGTGCAAAGGTACAAAAAATTTTGCATTTATGCAAATATTTTTGCTTTTTTATCGCATAAAACGATAAATTCCGCCGGGCAGCGAACGAACCAGCCCTTGAATCTCCATCATCATCAGATCGGAAGCCACCTCGCCGTACGGGCGCTCCGTCTCCATCACCAGCAGGTTGATATGCATTCCTTCTTCCGCCTCCTGGAGTTTTTGCAGCAGCTCCTGTTGCGGCGGAGTGAGATCGTCCCTCAGTCCCACTATCTGCGTCTGGACGGGCTGGACTGCCGTATCGCGTCTCGTCCATTGCATCGCCTCGATCAGGTCGTCGGCACAGGTTATCAGAGCGGCTTTGTTCTGCCGTATGATCTTGTTGCATCCGCTAGACGACACATCCGTCGGTCTGCCGGGGAAGGCGAACAGTTCGCGGTTGTAGTCCACCGCCATCTGCGCCGTGATAAGGCTGCCGCCGCGTTCGCGCGACTCGACTACCACAACGGCATCCGCCAGGCCGGCTACGATACGGTTCCGTTGCACGAAGAAAGACGCCAGCGGCTCGGTGCCGGAAGGAAACTCCGTCAGCAATCCACCGTGCTCCAGAGACGCCACCGCCTCCGGCCTGTGCTGGAAAGGATAGATCCGGTCCAACCCGTGCGCAGGTACGATAATAGTAGGTATGCCGCATTGGATAGCGGCTCTGTGCGCGGTGATGTCTATGCCGTAAGCTCCGCCACTGACGATCGTCACGGACTCCAGCCGTTCATGCAGTTCGCGCACCAGGAGCTCCGTCTCTTCTTTCCCCCGCTGCGTAGGCTGGCGTGTCCCTACGATAGAGACCACATGACCGTCCGACGGATGGAGGTTGCCTTTGCCGTAGAGCAGGAGCGGTTTGTCGGGACACTGGCGCAGCCGGTAAGGATAGTCCTCGTCCGCCAGAGTCCAGACGCGGATCCTGTGTTCTTCGATCCATTCGCACTCACGCCGTGCGCGTTGCAGACATGCCGCCATCTCCGGCTCGTCGATGGCGCGCCACGCCTCCTCGGCTGTTCCGTAGCGGTCGAGAAGAGCCAGCGCCTTCCGCAACCGGTTGCGGTACAGCATCGACAGAGCGATATCGTATATGTATCTATTCTCGGTCACTCGGAATCCTTGATCTTATTCTTTCCGTTATAATCAATGCCATCACTATCCCTATTCCGTCCGCCACCAAGTCCGCCCATTCGGCAGACCGCGACGTGGTGCAACATGCCTGCAACACCTCCATCAGTCCGCCGTACAGGAAAGCCGTCATGCCGGCGGACAGGTACGTGCTCCATACAAACCGCTTTTTCACCATCGCCGGCAGCAGAAGGGCGGCGGTCAGGACGGCGTACATCACGCCATGGATGACCTTGTCGTTCATCCGGAGCGAAAGCAGCGCCTGCGGGTTCTCACGAAGACTGACAAAGGCAATACCTGCCGCCACGAGGACGGCAGGTAAACAGGCCATATAGGATTTCGGATTAACGATCGGAGAGATGTATTTTGGTTCCGTAACAGAGGTCTCCGGCGTCGCCCAGACCGGGTACGATATATTTCTGCTCGTTCAGAACAGGATCGATGGTGGCGCACCAAAGGGTCACATCCTCTCTGTCATTCAGCTCTCTGCGCATGTAGTCTATGGACTGCGGCGTAGCGATGGTGCAGCACAGATGCGTGTGCTTGGGCGTACCGTGTCGGAGCAGGGCCAGATAGCCCACCTCCATCGACATGCCGGTAGCCAGCATCGGATCGGCGATGATCAGCGTCTTGCCCTCTATATCCGGGGCTGCCATGTATTCCGCTACGATCTCCAATTGGTCTTCTCCGTGTACGTTTCGTCCCACACGGCGGTAGGCGCTCAGGAACGCATTCTCCGCGCGGTCGAAGACATTCAGAAAACCTTGATGCAGCGGCAGTCCGGCGCGTAGGATAGTAGCCAGGACGAGCGGTTCGGCAATCGTGTTCACCTCGGCTACCCCCAGAGGCGTTTGCACCCGGGTGGGGGTGTACGCAAGCGTCTTGCTCAGCTCCATGGCCATGAATTCTCCGATGCGCTCGATGTTACGGCGGAAACGCATAGGGTCTTTCTGGATGTCCACATCCCGTATCTCACGCAGGTACTGGTTCAGTACGCTGTTGGTCTCTGAAAGATTGACAACCTTCATTTTATTGCATGGATTTAGCGGATTTCTGCTCTGCTTTCAGCGTAGCGGTACGGGCCTTGAGCTCTGCCTCCAACTGAGCCAGCTCTACGGCTTTCTGCTGGGTCTCCTGGATGTAAGACTGCAGACGGGTCTGGCCGTTCTGCAGGGTCGTCTCCATATCGGAGATGGAGCGCTGGCGGTCGGCTACCTCGCGGATCGAATAGCCCAGCTCTTTCTGTTGTTTATCCAGCAGCATCAGGTAGTTGTCGCGGGTCTCCTGGTTCAGTTCTTTCTGTTTGTTGAGGGTCTTCTGCTGTTTCTCTACCACTTTCTGCATGGATTTGAGCTCACCCTCCTCCTTTGCATACAGTTTCTTCAGAGAAGCCGCCATTTTCGTTGCCTCTTTTAGGGAATTACCCATCTCTTTGGCATGTGCCTGTTCTACTTTCAGTTCGCTCTTGGCTGCCTTGATATCCTCGGCGTTCTTAGCCAGACTCTGAGCCACTACTTCCAGCGATGCGCGGTACATCGTAGGCTCGGTTACATAGAGGGTGCGGAGTGAATCAATCTTAACTTCTGCCAGCTCGATAGAAAGCGGGGTTACATGCTGCGCCATTGCGCTCATTCCGAGCGCCATAAAGGCGATAAAGAAAATCTTTTTCATTGTTATAATTATTGTTTGACTTTGTTTTTCGCTGCAAAGATACTACAAAATTTGCATATATGCAAAAAAAATTGTAACTTTGCAGCGTTTTTATTCGTCTGTATATGAAAAGTTACATTTATCAGGATAGTACGATCGCTTTTGTTACGGCAGCCGCGCAGACCTGTCTTCTGCTGGAGAAGATCAACGACCACGACCGGGAGGAATGGCGCGAACAGATGATGAGGCTGTTGCCCGTGCTGTATCTCCGCGCGCGACTATTGGAGGAGGCGCAGCTGATGACGGAGGACGAGCCGCAGCGGTTTGTGACGGAAGAGGATTATAATTTTGTATTAGCGGGCGTGCGCGGGTTTCTGGGACAGGACGACGCCTATCTGGATGTTTTCGTGGATCACGGTATTTATACCGATGAGGTACAGACCGCCTATATCTCCGAGGGTCTGGCGGACATCTATCAGGAACTCAAGGACCTGGCTGCCGCCTTCCAGACCGGTGAAGAGGTTGTCATGAACGACGCTGTGGTACTTTGCCGACAGGCGTTCTTCGAGCATTGGGGACGCAAAGTATTAGCTGTTTTAAGAGCATTGCATGAGATATCAGACACATCATATCAGTAAGGAACTCCTTCAGTGGATGCCGATAGCGGCGTTTGAAGGAGAAGTGATTGTAATAGACAAGCCCGAACAGGTGGAGGACGCAGTCCGGTATCTCGAGAAGCAAAAGATTGTCGGCGTAGATACGGAAGCACGTCCGAGTTTTCAAAGGGGGATCCACTACCCTACCGCCCTGGTACAGATAGCCAGCCACGAGCGGTGCTATCTCTTCCGCCTGACTCATATCGGCATGCCGCAGGAGTTGGCGGATTTCTTCGCCAACCCGGATATATGCAAGGTCGGGCTGGCTTTCAAGGACGACATCAACGGCTTGAGGCGCAGGCGCAATTTTACGCCGGCGAACTGTATTGACATCCAGAAACTGGTGGCGCAATACGGTATTCTGGACATGGGTTTGCAGAAGCTGTTCGCCATCTGTTTCGAAAAGAAGATATCCAAGGCGCAGCAGTTGACGAACTGGGAGAACAGCCATCTCACGCCTGAGCAGGCGCGTTATGCCTCCACGGACGCGTGGGCGACGCTGCTCATCTACGAAGACCTGCTGAAGCACGAGCAGCTCTCGCAGGACGAGGTGACGGCGCTCATCCGGGAGGAGAAAGAGAGGATGATCGAGCACCAGCAGGAGATTCAGGACCAGCGGCTCCGCGAACAGGGCATCGAGCCGCCTCCTCATATGACGCTGGAGGAGCGCGAAGCGCACCAGGCGGAGAAACGCAGGGAGGCGCGCAAACGCAAGAGACAGCGGCAGAGCGCACGAAAAACCGCGCAGAGGGAGACCGCCAAGAAAAAGAAAACAACCAAATAAATTTACCTGTATGAAACGATTTATTATTATCTTGTACACCGTATTTTGTACGCTGTACTCTTTTGGTCAAGCCAAGTACGTATTCTATTTCATCGGCGACGGCATGGGTTCCAACCAGGTGCTGGGAGCCGAGATGTACCGTTCAGCCGTTCAGGGCAATCCCCTCGGACGCGTACAGACGCTCATGACCACCTTCCCTTATTCGGGTCACGCCTCCACTTATTCCAAGAGCAACGGCATCACGGACTCCGCCGCGGCAGGCACCTGTCTCGCTACGGGCAAGAAGACCAAGAACGGCATGCTCGGCATGAACGAAGACACCGTACATGTGACTACGATCGCCGAGAAGCTGAAAGACAAAGGATGGGGCGTGGGGATCATGACCACCGTAGCTATCGACCATGCTACTCCGGCGGCATTCTACGCCCATGTGGAGAAGCGAAACAAGTATTACAAGATCGGCGAGCAGCTGGCGAGATCCGACTTTGATTTCTTCGGCGGAGCGGGATTCCATCACCCGCAGGGCAAGCATGACGACAAACGGGTCAACCTCTACCGCAACGCCGAGAAAGCAGGCTACACGATTGCCCACGGGTACGAAGAGGCGCAGAAAATAGTCGAAAGCTCAGAGGCGAAAGTCGAAAGACTGATCCTGGTGCAGGAGACCGACGACCAAGGCGCCAAGCACGGCGACAACCTGCCTTATGCTATCGACCGCAAGGAGGGTGACCTCACGCTGGCGCAGATCGTCAGCACCGCTATTCCGTTCCTCGACAAACGGTACGACCGTTTCTTCATGATGGTGGAGGGCGGCATGATCGACTACGCCTGCCATGCGGACGACGCGGCTACCGCCTTCGGCGAGACATGGGACATGGACGAGGCGATGCGCGTAGCTTTTGATTTCTACAAGAAACACCCCGAAGAAACCCTTATTGTTGTTACCGCCGACCATGAGACAGGAGGTCTGGCGCTCGGCAACAGCGACTACACCCTGCATCTGGACCTGCTGCAGAACCAGAAATGCTCCGCTTGGGCGCTCAGCGACATGTTTACGCAACTATTCAAAGCGAACAAGAAACCCGCATGGGAGGAGGTGAAGAAAATCTACACCGACAACTTAGGTTTCTGGACGAATGTAGAGATCAGCGAGGACGAAGAGAAAGAGCTGAAAGCCCTCTACAAGGCGGCTTGCAAACACAAGAGCAAAGACACCGAGACGATGTACAAGAACATCAACGCCTTAGGCGAGGCTGGTATTGCGTTGCTCAACAAGAAAGCCCATATCGGTTGGACCACCCGCGCGCACAGCGCACACGCGGTACCTATCTTCGCGATAGGCGCGGGCGCGGAGAAGTTCAGCGGATGGCACGACAACACCGAGATTGCACCGCTCATCATGGAAGCAACCAAATAGGCGAGAATATACGGTTTAGAACAGGACCATCACGGGACCATGTTCCGAGAAGAGCACAAGAACAGTACAATTAGAACAAAAGAGGGGCACCCGAACGGATGCCCCTCAATCATATCCGCCAAAGTCGGCGGATGGGTCTGTCGCCCTTAACGAACGATTGCGCCCATTACGTTGTAGGTCTTGTCGCCCTTCTTGATCAGGATCTGGCCGTTACGCAGAACTTTGACTGCCGGTGCGTTTGCGTCAACCGCGTCGATGCCTGCGCCGCCGGTCGGAACAACATACATGAAGCCGCCGAATGCCTCCCACTCTGCATTGCCTGCAGGACGGAAGTAAATGGTGGTTGCACCTGCGTGGTCTTGGTCAACAACATACTCGTTGCCCATTCCTTCAGGATACCAAGTGCCTGTAGAGCTCAGCACTTTCAGACCTTCGCCTACTTCAAGGGTGGTCTCGATCACATACTCCTCTATGCCTTCGCCAGCCTCTGCATTCAGCGTGAAGATGTTTTCTGCTTTTGCTTCCCAGCCTTTTACAGAACCTACGAGGTAATAGTCAACAGTTACTGTTGCGTCGCCGGTCTTCTGTGCATTAGCTGTTACTTCTTTCGTATCCGGATTGAAGGCGATATTAATCGTATATACACCTGCCTCTGCGATAGCCAACTGATAGTTTTCAGCCGGATAAGCTACTGTCCATGCGTGGTCCTCGCAAACCTTGAACTCAATGGTTCCTGCAGGGAGAGTAAGTTCAGTTTTCTCCCACAGGTAAATACCTACACCATTCAGCACCATGTCGTTGTGGGCATCAGTAGCATCCCAAGATGTACCGAAGGCAGCAGCTAAGTTACCGGCCACGGTGTAAGTATGCACGCCCGGATTAGGATCATTGTACTTACCAATCAGGGTAGCGGTTACGGTACCTGCAGCAGGATCAAGCACGAGGGTTACAGTGTCTTTCGCGCTGATCGCGTCACCGGCAATATTAGCAACCGGAACCCATGAAGAACCTTCATCAGATTCAGCAGTATTGTAGTTAACACCTGTACCGCCGAATACTACTTCCTCCAGTTTGTAGTTCTCGCCGTCCTTGGTCATTGCTTTCCAAGTCCAGTCAGCACCTGCATCCCAGTTGTTCTTCATGTAGTAGTTAAGCTCAGGAGCACCGCCCTTAGCATTGTAAACGGTGAATACTACGTCATTTCCGTTCCAGTTAACCGTTACCTCAGTCTCCTTAGCAGCATCGAAAGCGGAGAGGTAGAGCAGAATGCCTGCACCTTCAATCTTATATTGACCTTCTGGCAACGAAACACCATTAAATACAGCGTTCGGGAAGTTGATGTAGATACCGATGTTATTATCAGCCCACGGAGCCTGTTGGATATTAACTACGTTCGGTTGCTCGCCGGTTTTACAAACCTTGTATTGGTTAGCATACTCAGCCGGGCCAACCGGTACGAAATCGATAGCATCCCAGTCGCATCCTTGCGGTTGCGGAGCCTCCGGATAAATGAAGCCGAGAGAGTCGTTTGCAAATGTCCAGGTGAATGTATAAGCGCCACGAACATCAGCTTGGAATACCATGTTATTGTCATCATTGCCGGTGATGCCTGCAGCACCCGTGAAGCCACGATGGAAGGTATAACCATTCGAACGCCATTCGCCGTTGATGAACATCTTGAATTGATAGTCACCAGCCGGGATGTCATCAATAGTCAACGTAGCATATGTCTTGTCAGCTGACAATTCGAACGGAGTCTCACCCCATTCGTTCATTGTGCCTCTTACAGATACAGTCGGATCCGGTTGCGGCGTGTCGCCACCCTCACGAGTAACATTCAGAAGAATGATGCAAGTACCGGTGTTGCCATAACGACCGAGGAGCAGAGAGTCTTGGTCTGATGCCAAAACATAGGTCTCAACAGCAGGATCTGATGCGCTTGTACGACCATTGATACCAAGAGGCGTGCAATAGAGACTATCTACACCGTTAGCAGCTATCACTTTAATAGCAGCACGCTTCGAGTCGTCGCTATTGTTGAAGCAAACAGCAATGTTCAGTTTATCACCAGCTTTGAAGCCACCGTTAGCCGGCTTGATAGCAGCATAGTGACCATCTGCATAAACGTAAGACTTATCAAACTTGAGACAAGGAACTTCGTCTGTGTTCGTATGAATCTTAACGGTAGCTTCCGTTACTTTATCGCTACCAAGAATAGTAGTACCAATCTTATCCTCGGCTACTTTCGACCAGCGATAGATAACATTCTCAGTCGGTTGCGGAGCTACAGCCGGGAAGGTGATAGCCAATGTGTTGGTCTCGTATGTCCAAGTGAAGGTATACTCACCGGCTGCATCTGCAGCGAGCGTCAAGTTACCGCTACCAGCCTCTACAACTGCAGAAGCATTCTCGCGAGTAAAGGCAACGCCATTGGAAGTCCAGTTGCCTGCACCGCCGATACGCATACCGAACTCATAGTTACCTGCAGCGAGGTTGAGCGTCAGTGAAGCTGTTGCATTGCCTTCAGCGATTTCGAAGTTCTGTGTATCAGCCCAAGAGCCAAGGAAGTTACCGTGCATTGCAATTGTCGGAATAACGACAGCGTCACCGGTCTTGGTTGCAACAGCAGCTACGTCCTTGGTATCCGGATTGAAGGTAATAGTGATGGTATAGATACCAGCCTCAGGAATAGCCAACTGATAGTTGCTACCCGGATAAGCTACATCCCATCCATGATCCTCACAAACCTTGAACTCAATCGTTCCGGCAGCAAGGGTAAGATCAGTTTTCTCCCACTTATAGAGACCTTCAACGAGAGCCATGTCGTTAGCTTCGTTGGAAGAAGCCCAAGCGGTACCGAATGCCGTAGTGTTATCACCTGCTACTGTGTAAGTATGAGCGGGAGCAGGAGCTGCAACCCAACGCGGGTCACCAACAGCGCCACCATCGGTAGCAGCCGTCAAAGCCGGCGAGCCAGTAGCAAGGGTGAAATCGCCATTAGCAGCGTCAACGAAGAGCGGATTACCAGTGATGTTATCAGTCAGAGTCGGACCACTGCGGTGGCTCTTTGTATTGTACGACAAGTTGTTCTTTACTTCACCACCATAGTTGTATGTCGGATAGAATTCGTTGGCTGTAGGTTGTGCAATAATACAGTTGCTAACCACAGTATTGGCCGATTTGTACGACATAATTATACGGTTGTACTCACCATGGATATTGTAGAACGTACAATGGTCAACGAGTAACTCATTTGCATTTCCTACCCAAGAACTACCATCATTATTACGGAAGTCGATAACCGATACGTAACCATTGATGTCAATGTCATTGAAGGTCGTGTTCGTAACTACCAGTTTGTCACATGTGTTCGAGAGATCTGCACGGCCACTAGCTTTGAAGTAGAACGGACCCTTTGCCAAATTGTGGAAATAGCAGTTGTTCACAATGACAGAGTCCATGTGATAATCTTCCCAACTACTTACGCAATATTGCGTAAAGTCTTGGAACTCACAGCCCTCCAGTTTCAGGTACTTGCTTGTATTGTCATACAAATACATGCAGTAACCATTACCCGTTTCGCCTACGAATTGGAATTTAATTCCCTTGAACTCGGCAGAAGCGTGAATCTGGAAATAACCGGATTGCTTAACTAAAGGTTTTGCACCTTCAGCAGCCATCACTACAACAGGCACATTTACAGGGAATGTCAGCGGCTCGATGTACGTACCGTCAGCCAGAACGATTGTGTCGCCAGCTTGTGCACCACGTGCCAACTCAACGTAAAGAGTGTAACCATCAGCACGGTCACCTTCGAAGCAATGAGTCGGAGTAATGTTTCTGATTGTAGCACTTGCAGTTAGCGTCAATAACGCTGCTGCAAAGAGAGAGAGAAATTTTCTCATGATACTTTGATTTTAAGTTAATAATGTTGGTTAATTTAAAGTTATGATTTCCGGTATACCGATATAACGTAAAAGCGATATACCGACATGCTCATAAATCGGGGGCAAAGATAATAATAATTTTTTAAATATGCAAGAGAAAAATGATTTTTTTGCGATATTAGGGGAATAAGGTATTGCAAGAATCAATTTTTTTTCGTATCTTTGCAGCGGAATTGAAGGATTCCCAATCCGCCAATCTTGGCGGATACGAAAAGGCGGTATTTCTTCCGCCAGAAGCTCAGTGACGTATCACGAATCTCCCCCTAATCACACCCTAATCACACCCTAATCACCCCCTTATCACCCCCTTTAGGGTCGGTTTGGGGTCTATTTTGGGTCTGTGCAAAAAAGGAACAGGCTCGCGCAATGATGCGCGAGAAATGCACAGAGAGACAGCAAAGCCGTGTCCGGATACAATCCGGACATAATGGACGAATGGAAGCCCCCCGCCCCCCTGAAGGGGGAGAGGGGAAAAGTGATGAGTGCAGAAGTGCAGAAGGGAGAGGGAAAAAGAGAGGGCGTGTCATGCGACACACCCTCTTTTCTGATCCGCCAAGGATGGCGGATGGTTGTTTTCGGATCCGCCAAACTTGGCGGATGGTTGTTGTTTCGGCTCGCGCAAAGATGCGCGAGAAATGAACAATGATTATTAGCGGATTACAGCGCCCTGTGCGTTGTACTGAACGCCGTTCTTCTCGATGATGAGCTGACCGTTCTTGATGGTCTTTGTAGCCTTAGCAGCAGCGTCAACATCCTCGATACCTTGCTCTTCGCCCTTCAAGGTAGCCTTGATAGCTTTGCCCTTTGAGTTGAGCGCGTCAACAACGATATTGAGGTTTGCGTCCACAGTAACCTTACCAGAAACGAAATACCATACTTGGTCAAGGTATAACTGACCAGCTTCCGTTACAAGTGTGGCAGCATAAGAAGGACTAACTCCTTGGTTGTACGAACCTGCCAATACGGTACCATAAGCCGGCTCAGTAACTACAGTGTACTCACCAGCCGTGAGAGCAGTCTGACCTTGTGCCGGAATGAGATACATTGTGACAGCAGTTGTCTCCGACTGAGCATTTACGATCAGGATACCATTGGTTGCTACATATTTGTCATTAACGATATAGGACTCGAAGGTGTATTCGAAATCATCCTCTTCCTCATCGTACTGGTACGGATCAACCTTACTCGGGTCGTAAACCATCGAGATATCATAGGTATTACCATCTGTACCGAGAAGAGTTGCCGTTACGGTGACAATTTCTGTTTCTGCGTCAACAGCAACAACAACGGAGCCTTCGGTGAAGGTGATCTTCTCCGTACCGTTAACCGGTTTAACGTAGGTATAAGCCGGGTCCATTTGGTCAATGGTATAAGTACCGGCAGCCTCAGTTGCGCCACCAACATTAGAGAGAGAAACAGCATAGCCTTCGTTCTGACCCATGATCTGCCACCAACCTTCATCTGCAGTAGCGTCCTGCCATTGTGTACCCTCGGTAATGTTAATCGTGATAGTCTCAGCAGCGGTAGCAGCAGGTTTGAGTTCGGTAATATAGCAACCGGTATTGAGCTCGTGGGTAGTGTTGAAGAGTTTGTATTTACCGAAAGCTACTATAGTGTCACCTACATGAACCGTAACGCCATTGCCATCGGTAACCTCGGTAAACTGTGCCCAAGCAGTGCTGGCAGCATCATATTCCGGAACAGAAGCGCGGAAGGTGTCAGCCTCCAGCGAGTAGCAGTTGTAGAACTCGAACTCGCCCTCAGCACCGGTAACGTCAGCAACGTAGATGTTAACCGATCCGTAGTTAGCAAAGTTCTTGCCCTTGAACTCCATCTTGGTGATCACACCGCGAACAGAAATCTCGTCATTTTCAGCAAAGCCTGCAGCGATAGCCTCAGCTACGTTGTAAACTTGCGGTTCCGGAGTAATATCCTCGTCTGTATCAACGAAGAGTACATTCTGTACGAAGCAAGCTCCGAGCAAGTTGTTGCAGTCATAAAAACCTACCTGCTCACAGTCAGCTTTGGTATTGCCCTTGATATCCAGC
>OCTX014555655.1_pt1 | contig 59228 bp, 77 predicted proteins | sample 1539691 | NCBI WGS metagenome assembly OCTX01 (sample SAMN02144231, study PRJEB22623) | gut metagenome | biome: sheep rumen | host: Ovis aries | place: New Zealand
ACTTGCTAGCGAAATTAGCAGCTTTACTAGACTGGCTATTGTTGAAAGCTCTGGCTTTACCGGAAGCCGCTTTGAATCTTTCTGCCTGAGACTGAGCAGTAGACTTGGAGAACTTGTTAGCAAAGCTCTTAGCTCTCTGCTTGGAATGTCTCTCGGACATTACCTCAGCACCTTTCTGGCGAAGTCCTTCAAATCTGGACTTAGCACCATCTACAACAGACCCAGCTTTACCTTTGATCTTATGGATTCTTCCAGACGGAGTCTTCATAACCTCACCACTAGATTTGCCAAATTTCTTAGCAAAGTTAGCAGCTCTAGCCTGCTGTCTATCTAATCTCGCCATATCGCGATTAATATTGTCTGCAGCTCTTTGACCCAATACACTAGAGTTAGTCTTGCCATACTTCTTAGCAAAGCTCTTAGCTCTCTGCTTGGAATATCTCTCGGACATTACCTCAGCACCCTTCTGACGGAGCTGACCGATCACTTCCTGGCCTTTCTTACTCTTAGCAAGACGGTATGCGCCATAACCAACAGCTGCTGCACCAGCAACACCTGCTGCGATCTTAAGTCCTTTCTTAATTCTAGCTTTACGAGCCTCGGCGTTTGAACCAGAGCCAGCTCTAGCCCTTCCAGAACCACCGGAACTACCACGTTCTCTCTTAAGTCCAAGTGATGTGTATGAACCATCCTTGTTCTGGAATCTGCGAACACCCCACTTCATTCCCTTGATGCCATGATGCATTAAGTAATCAGGATACCTCATTTTGATTTTCTACCTCTCTCTTACTCGAACGCGTCTTTGTTCATCTTGTAAGCTACCCACGCGTCCATCATTGCTGCTACGTTATCAATCTTCTCCTCGTAGCGTTTCTTAAGTAGCTTCTTCATGCCATTAGTGTCTTCTATTACTATGGAATTACCCATTGTAAAGCTCATCAATTGCTCATCGAATAGCAATCTTCTTTCTTCAGAAAGTTTCTTCAACTCGCCAAGAGGAACAGATTCAGTCTTGACACCCTGTCTAACCTTTTCAACTCCAAATGGCCCGTTCTCTTTCTGCCAACGCTCAACAAATTCTTTTGCGTTGTAAGGGTCATAACCAAAGCACCGGACATCATAGCCGGTTCGGTCGATGTGAGCATCTAAGTCATCGTAAACTTCGCTCATGTCTAGAACTGTACCGTCTAGAACTATTAAAGACCCCTCTCTTATGAACTCCTCGTACTTGACTCGCATAGCCACGGGGAGCTTCATTAATGTCATACTCGTTATGTATGATCTTGTCTTTATACCGAAATGCTCATTCGGTAGCGGGAATAAAAAAGTAAAGGCACAGAAATCGTCTCCTTGAGACAAATCTGCACCTAAAGCACATGGCATCTGCCAATAATCTCGTTTTCTATGGGGTTTGGTCTCTTCGTATGTAAAGAAATAGGTAAGACCTTCCATCGGTATGCCGAATCTCTTAGCCAGAATGTCGTTTCTAGCACCAGGAGCTTTCTCGGCTCGTTCAACATCCAGCTGGTACGCTTCGTATGTAACCGTAAGACCGATGTTAGGATTGGCTTTAACCCACATGCGTGGATCATTAACCTCTTTAACATCGTCTAGACGGTAATACCATATGGAAACATGTGGGTTGATGTACTCTCCTCTAAGAATAGATTCAAGCTCCATCTTCATAGTGTCACCGGCAGAATTTCGAACAGTACCTTCTGAGCTAGTGGCTACAATAAGGTAGTCGTCCAGCTTTGAAGCACCTTGTTCGATAGCACCAATAACATCCTCTCGAATATCGCCAGATAGCCACTCATCAACCGTAGCAACCTTTGGTCTCAGACCCTGGAGCTTGTCTATGCTCATCGGTCTAATCTCTAGAAGAGAGTTGGTCATAAGGTTTTCTATACCACGCTTGGTAGATGCCAATTTCACACGATTTGCTTTGGAACCTGTCGTATTCTGTATAGACCCCTCTGTTAGGAAACCTATCACAGGTCCTGTGGATCTAGACAAAGCTGTACGCAGTGGTCCCAAAGTCTCCTCTGCTTGCTTCATTGTAGGAGCCGTTGCTATCTGATGAGTTGTGGTCGTATCTACAATTAGGTAATATGCATGTATACACTCGTCGTAGATAGATTTGGCTGCACCTCTGGCAACGATTAAATACTGCTTGTTGGTCAAACGCTTCTTGATGACCTTCTTAACATAATGCCCGCCAGGTTTGTCAGGATATGGCTCGTATACACTCCGTTCTATGAAGTAATACCAACCAAAAATCTGCTCTCCCCATAGTTTAAAACTGTCTAAAAGATGAAGAGGCGAACCGTCAGTCAAACAAAGTTCTCTTTCGCAGAACTTAGCCCACCCTTCGACTTTGCCAGGGTCATAGTAAATATTGGGATTGGCTATCAACTGGTCAATTCGGTTCATCTCCATAGAGATTTCTTTATTAACCGGTATCTCTCCGCGAATAACTGCTTCTCTAAATTGACCGTAGTAGATTGGCACTGCTGTGTTAGATAGCATTACTTCTTCTTTCCGCCGTATGCAAGAACCTGCTTAGCCAGAGCAAGTGCCTCATCATAGCTTGTGCCCTTCTTCTCGAACTTCTTAGCCAATGCTCTTTCAGCTGCCACTAACGCAGCACCTGTAGCTAGAGTACCAACTACTCTTCCAGTAGTGCTACCGGCTATGTTCTTAACACCACGTTTAAAGTCTCTACTAAGTTCTGACTCAATTAGATTGTTGTATTCACGCTCTGTCTGTAATCGCTTAATTCTCCGCTTAAGCTCTTCATCGGAAAGTGTCTTACTTTCCTTCTTTCTCCATGTCTCTCTATCTGTCTTTTCGTGTTTCTTACCAAGGATGGTTCGGGTTCCGTCTCGTTTCTGGTATCGACGAACACCCCATTTCATTCCTTTGATGCCGAAATGATAGAGCTCATCGTATCGTTTTTTGTTAATCATAGGTACACTACCAACAGCTTCCTTAAATAATCGTTCTGCTTCAAACGGTCCTCGGGTCCTGTAAATGTATTGTCTATCCAAAGCAACAATATCCTTGGATTTGACCTTGCTGGTATCAAAAAAGATCAATGGATCTTGAGCATGATACGAACTAAACATTTTGTCGTTAATGTCAGTTATGGCTCCGTATCCATACTTCTTCAACTCTCCATAAAACTTCTTCTGAACAGCTAAGCCAGACTTCTCATGGAAAGTTAATGAAATGTTGAGAGCTGCATAAACGTCTCGTTTCTCTCGCTCTGAAAGATTAGACAAATCATCCCTCTTTAAGATTCTTAAAGCTTTTCCAAAAGCGATCTGCTGATTAGGTCTAAATAAGTTCTGCTTTGAATACTTAATGGAATCCGTAAGATTTTCTCTGAATCTCTTCTGTTGAATTAATTCATTAGTAATCTCACTAGCCCTCCTGGTAGAAGGCATCCTAATGTTCGTTCTAGCAGCTAGATTATGCTGATACACTATCAAATTCTCTACATCACTAAGCTGCTTTTTAGCATCCTCAACGTCTCCACCGTTCTTTTTAGCATCAGATACAAGCTTACGAGCATCCCTTCTAGCTCTAGAAATTAGAGACGCACCATACAAACCGAGATAAGCCAATTTGTCATGTGTTTTGTATGTAGCATAGAAAGGATACTCGTCAAAATTTGCTTCTTTCTGGATTCTGGAAAGAACAGTGCCTTTTGGAAAGATTATGTCGTCATCCGGTACAAATCTGTACTTGTAAACTGGTTTCTTACCATTTTTAATACGAGAACCGTCATAGTTCTGATACCTACGAACACCCCATTTCATACCCTTTACGCCATGATGGTATAGTTCGTCAGGTCTGATCATCCTTTACACCTCGTCAAGTCCAATGCTCTTATAGCAAAGAGGGCCAAAGCCACCAGGGTTACCAAGATCGATCCCCTGCCTTGCTTTGTTACGAATATACTGATCAACAGCATGCATAGTGTTACCACCGGAATCTCCGTCACAAACCAGCGGTTTACCGTCTTCACCGACACAATGCTGACTGTTTAGATAGCCCTGAACCATGGCAACATGGGGTCCTTTAGATCCAAGGTAGATTGTTGGCATTTTGTAAGTTGCTGCCATTTTGTTTTCCTCCTGACAATTAATAAAGACCCCATCAAACGAATCGTCTGAAGGAGTCTTAAACTCTTTACTGTTTGACAGGACCACAACTGTATGTCCCTTTGTCTTAGTTACAAGAATGTCGCCTCTGAGTAGCTTATCAGGGTTGTTAGACGCCATAGGATACTCATCAAACATGCCGGTGTCCTGCAACGCATAAACCATGTCTCCCGTAAAGAAATCCCAGGTCTTGATTCCTGCATATGCTAAGCACACTCGAACAAGCCTTGCGCAATCGGTCTCGCACTTCTCTGTTACCATACTGCAATCGAAACCGTACGGCTTGGCTGCGTAGTACAAAGAAGTATTCTGAGACTGATCATAACCAATGTTCGGATTATTGCAAGCGTACTCCATGTTTCTGGCTATGAGGTCTCGTTTAGTAGTGTCTTTACAACGAAATACACGCCATCCCTTAGGGTGGTTGTACCACTCCTGTGTTGAAACCTCTCGTCCTGTCTGATCGCCAGCTCTACCACCTGCTGCAGAGCCGTCTTCATCAATTCTTGCTGATCCGATTATTACCATTTTGTTACTCCTCATCAAGTGTGTTGTCTGATGCAAAGATTACACCGGGTGTCGTATCAGTAGTACAGTCAAGAACATTCAAGGACTCACAATTCATAGTCTGAACTGCAGCCTCAATAAGCATTGTTATCTGTTCCTCTGTAAGTTTAATTCCTCGTTTCTCAAGCTCTCGTTTGGCATATGAAATTACCAACTGAAACTTCTCTTCTCCAAGTCCACTTCCAGAAACTGTCTGCTCAAAAGCGCGTACAGCATGTTCAATAATCTCTGCTGCCCAACTGTACTGCTCTGACTCGAGTCGAGTCTTAAGATACGGGATCACAATGACCACAAGCTGCTTAGCTCCCCATACGATAAGTCCAAACAAAAGCGAATAGATTAAATCGAAAAACAACTGCTGCATCTCATTCCTCCCTAATTGGTAGTTTATCTATCTCTGCCATGAGTCTCTCAGCAGTTCCGTTACCGCCACGAGCTCTATAAGGCTCATAGAGATACTTCTTAAAATCTGCGTATTCTTGTCTGGTAATGTGCCCACGCGAAATGTATCTACCAGCAAGATCACATATGCTGTAATAGCCGATGCCTAAAATTAGGCGCTGTTCTGCAGTGTTTCTATTTTGTTTACTCATCAAGTAGGCCCAAAAGCCAGATGACGCAAACACACTGCAGACGATTGTAATAACAATGTCAAGTGGTATCATGTAGCTCCATCCATAAAGATCTCTTTCATCTCTCTTAAACGCCATTCTAACTCTGTAATGTTTTTCTCATAAGCCTCTTTCACAGCTCCAGACGGTGGGTCAAATAGCATTCTGACCCTCATTGGAACATATGTTTTGACAGATAACAGCAATGTGCTATCCCCAATGAAATCGCCCCAAGTAGCGCTATCGCCATCTATCTGAAAGCCATCGACAGGACCGATACCTATCTGATTGAGTATTAGTAAGACAGTGTTTATGTCAGAGATTAACTCCTCGTCAAAGTGTTCATATGAAGGTACAATGCCAAGCTTTCGTTTGACTGTAACTAAAATGCTATCATCCATCCATACTTCACCTCCATGGACAAGTATCGTTTGGTCTACGAACCACCGGTTCTTTAATCAATAATGACTCATCTCCGTAATGAATAGCTTCATGTGTTCTATGACACACGCAGACAACGTTCTCGGGGTCAAAAATTGCTGGCGAGCGATTGATTAGATCCTCAATAGACAGAGGGTTGATGTGATGAAGTATGACAACACCAGTAATCTCTTTGCCTTGAGTTGCCAAGTCACAACAGTAATCTCCGCCCAGGCTATCGCGTATGATCATTCTGCTCTTAAACATGAGCCAATCCTTTGAAGTGTATAAGGCTTGGTTTAAGTATCGTCTACTGCCAAACGTTTCATCACCTACAAGTCCACCGACTTTCAAGTACTGAAAACGATCCTCGTATTTGGGGATGCTGATTAGTTCACTGTAGCTCTTAGACGCCATTGTATTCCCTCATAGACTTGATTACTTCAGCATAGGCTGCCTCATTCCTACGAGTTTGACGAAGAGATTCGATCTTCTCATTAAGTAACTCGTTCTCTGTCCGTAGTTTCTTCAGCTCTTCCTCACGACTTTCGTCACCGAGTTTGAGAAAGTAGAGTATTAATTGGCTAGGTGCAGTCCCGTCAAGAATCTTCTGCTCTGCTAAGTTGTATGCACTAGCAGTAATCTGGTTGAGGCGATTCTTGTCTGACAGTATAGCCGTTGGATAGCTACTTTCCTCAGGTTTACTCTTAGTATTCATTGGTTTCACCTCGGTTCTAGTTAACTTTCTGGTACTTTCAGGCGGCATTCTTGGTACTTAGGGTATAGAAGCAACGTGTTTACTATACTAACAGGAGGCTATTCATGAGACTATTGACCGGAATATAAACTCAAAGAAAGGATCGGGGAGCAAAACCCACGGATTATACCAAGAATGCCGTCGAAAAATACCAGAAAGTTTTCAGAAAATATCCCGCCGGGGAAATTTTGGGGACCGCCGCGATGAGCTAGGGGGTGCAATTTTGAGGGTACCCCCTCCCCCTATAAAACTTTGGTCCCCAACAGTACAAATATCAGTATTTAATTGTATAAATATCAGTAATTGCATTGCTAAGTTGATTGTAATCAAGAACACCACTATTTATATGACTTACAATTCTCACTCCAAATATCAGTGATTAGCAATGATTACTAATTAACTAGTAAGACTTGACATTTACCATAATGTTACATGCATTTAATGTTTCAATTAGAATATCAGTATTGACAATAGTATGTTGTTGTATCATCTTACTAGTTGTATTGCTTTACTATGCTTAAGTTTCTAAAGCAGACTAAGAATATCAGTACTGTATAGGTATAGCATGAGTACCACATACATAGCAATGTGCATACGAATGTTCCTTTTGGGGAATATCAGTAGTGTATAGAGAGCTACATACTATGATACGATGCTAAAAGAGCCTATAGAATTGCCTTTTGGGGAAATATCAGTACCGTATAGGACAGTGTATACAAACAGTACGTATGAACACTATACACAAACTAACTTTCCGGAGAATATCAGTGTATGTATTGGGCGTTATGTATGCACGATGTGTATAGGGCTATTCTTTTTAGAATATCAGTACATACATACTAACCATGTGCTAATCAAATGCCTAGAACATGCGTCTAATAGTCTATTCTGAGGAATATCAGTATTGTGTATAGGTATTGTACACATACGGTGTATACAGACCTGCTTTTCAGGGAAATATCAGTACTACATAGAGTGCTATACAGCATAGTAGTGTATAGAAGTGTTTGTATAGAGCACAATCTTTCAAATATCAGTATTCTATATACTCTATACGACATGGTATGGCTATGCTACTTTAATAGCCATCGATGAGGGTTTAAATATCAGACTCTATAATACTAATGTATTCTTCTATAGAGACTGGGTGTAATACGGTGTCTTTAGACACCCTTATGTAGATTCCAAGAATATCAGAGTCTAATAGTAACTGCTGAGCAAACGCAATGTCTGCCTGTTTCTCATTCTCTCCTAAATTATCAGTAGTGAATGCTAGCTTAGCTAGTTTCTCTTGCGTAAAATATCCGTGTTCTCTATCAAACTCCCACCATTCTCTATAATGGGTGAATGGACTCCATGGATTATCTAATGTCGTAATCATGTATTCAGTTTTTACGTCTCCATCCAAATATAAGCCTCCTTTCATCCATTAATAGCTCTAGAAACTGTAGATGCAGACACACCAAGAGCATCAGCAATATCAGCCTGTGTATAGCCAGCATTGTACATGCATCTGGCTTTGTTCTTCTGTACAGAAGAGAGCTCTTTTGTTTGTCTAGGCATTACACGTTTCTTAAAATTATCAGAATCTACATTGTTGAGTATGGATAGTAGTTTACTATCGCTTATAGCACCAGCCTGTATAGCCTCAAGTTCATTGTCAGTAATATCAAACCTTTGCTTTTTAGCCCCAACTGCTTTTCTAGCAGCATTGAGTGCTTGACCCTTATATTTTTTGACATGCTCTGCGTCCATATGAGGGTTGTCCTGCCTCTTACGTGCCATGGTCTTATTAGCCATAGCTTGAGCCTGTCTTTCCAAAGGAGCATTCTTAAGGGCTACATTTAACTTTGCATTCAAAGACTTGACTTCATTCTGATATTTTTTAGCTGCTTCAGGGTGATACTCAAGTTTGCCGGTACGCTTATATTCTAATCGAGCCCTATTGCCAAGGTCTTTCATGCTATTAGCATACTCAGCATATACTGCTTCCATCAAATATCCGGGGTGCTCTTTACTACCACCAGATGTGAGCTTGTATGCATCGTCAACCTCTGCCATCTTAGTGCTATCCTGCATACGACGTTCAGTTTTAGCTTTAGAAATATCAGCTTCTGATCTGTATACTCTCTTCTTAGTATCTGGATCAATAGTAAATTGCCTGCCGGTTTTCTTGTCAGAATATAAGGTTAGCTTAAGAGTCTTCTCAGAAGTCTTACCAGTCTTAGGATCGACTCGTTTAACCTTAGTTGGAATATAAGTAAACTCTCCGCCAGTTTCTTCATAGATCTTTTTGCCAGTCTTGTCATCAATCTTGTAATATGGGCGACGCTCAAATACAGATTGAGGAGAACCAGCTCTAGATATAATAGTTCCAGCTCCACCATAACCATCATCATTTGTATGTTTCTGATATTTTTGTTGAAGCTGTTTAATGTTCTGATCAATATAGCACTGCTTATGATTAAGCTCGTGCTTTTCAGAATCAATTATGGTCATTGCATATTTTGTAGCCCTAACCAATTCTGCTGGCGGAGCTCCTGCAAGAGTCATATCAGTTATCAAATTCGATACAACACCCATCTTTATCTGCTGATCAGAATGTGAAATAACCTTCATTCCCGGATATTTTGGATAAGCATCTGACGGATCAAAATCAATAAGTTCCTGAATTGGTGCTTGTGCTCGTATCCTAACCTTGTTGGTTATAGGTATAGCAATAACAGTATCTCCATCAAAATCAGCACCAGATAACTGTTGTGCCGTCTTTGAATTTATACCTATGGCATCAGGAGCATTATGAATATATTTATCAGCAACACTACCCTTATTTTTTACCTTACATATAGGTATCTGATACGTGCCTTCATGCGGGAATCTTACCAATGCAAGAGTCTCACCATCCTTGTAATTAGGAGCATAAACCTCGCCAGGCTTAATATCAGGGAATGGCATAATAACATGCCACGCCTGCCTTGGTAATTTGGCACCTTCAAGATCCACAGCTGCCGCATCACAATTATCAGCAAAATCATAGAGCAGTTTTCGTTTAATCGTTGGGTTCTCAAGATTACACAACGTTTCGAATTCTGCTTCCCTATCTGCTTTAGCCAATGCAAGCTGTCTTTTAGCTAACTGTAATGTCTGCTTGCTAGCAAACTGGGCTGGTAATTTATCAGACCAAGTAGACCAGTTGCCCTCTTCATTAACGACATTAAGAGCAGAAAGATGTTTCTTACCATCTGCACCAACATATTCTCTTTGGACCTTTACTAGATCGTCCTTTCCCCTAATAGTAGCCCCAAATGGATTATCCCAGTCGATTTCGCCGGTCTTCTCATCACGCTTCATAGGTTTAAGGACTGTAGATGCTTCAGGATCGTCAGATATCAGTGGTGTACCAGGCTTCTTTTTAGACTTGACAAGAATATCAATACCAGGTGGAAGATTGTCATCATACCTAGCAACACCTTTAATGTAATGACTGTCGTTTACAGCGATTCGAACTTGTGCATATCGAGCAGTACCCAATGACAAATCCTCTTTGCCAGGTCTTAACAATATCAGTCCGTCTTCTTCAATACCGCCTTTACCATTAACGGTATACTCGACGCCTATTCGCTTTGGATCAATTGAAACCGGCTTCTCAAGTCCTAATTTTGATATTTTACCATCGTCTGTTACAACACGAGATGCTATGTTCGAAAAATCAAACTTATCCTCTCCAGTTCTATATGGAGAATCTGGTTTAGCAAGCACCGTTACAGTAGTCTTATGATTGGTGCCCATCTGATCAATACGATAATATTGAACCTGATAGCCCTGCTGCTCAAGTAACTTAACGGAATTCTTAAAGGACGTCCGAGTACAATCCAAATATAATTCTGTGCCAGGGCCTATGTCTACGTAATCATGCTCGTCGACAAACTCTTTAAGAATATCAGCTTTTTCTTTTACAACAGACTTACGCTTAGCAATATCGTCGTTAAGCCACGATCTTACTGTAGACTCATTAACGCCCATACGTCTACCAATGGCGGTTGTAGAATATCCTTCTTCCTTCAGACTTTTAGCTGTAAGTCTATTCTGCTCACGAATCTCATTACTACCAAGTGATACAACCTTACGCAGCTCTGTAGTAGACATGTGCCAATTATCAGCAATCTGCTTCTCGGTGTAACCTTTTTTAAGCAATTCATTATAAGAAGTATAAATATTCTTATTCCGCTGTGGATTCTTACCGCTTCCCCAAGGATAACGACCAGAATGTCTAGGCGTTCCATACTGTCTACAGAAGTCCTGAATAATATCAGAAATGTAGATGCTATCGGCAACCAAAACATTCTCATTGTCGATGCCAGCATGTTTAAGATAGAAATATAATTGGTTAACATAGGATTCATCTGTAAAGGTAGTTTCTACACCCTCACAATGCTGAATGGTATCTTCCAGAGCCTTCCAGAATATAAGATACCTTTCGGTGTATAAAAAAGGAACTCGTCTCATATGTATTCCTCCGATACCTTCTCTAAGAATGCAGAGTGTGCAGTCAACTTGTTAGCTACTTGCTCAATATCAGAGGGTTTTGGTTTCTCTTTTATGACACCATCATTCCAATAGATCCTGAGTTCTGTATCAATATCAGATGGTTTGAAACCATACTTAATACCGTATTGAAGAAAGAATAAAGCAGCGTATGTTTCGAGCTGATGCATAGACGGCTTAGATATAGTTCCGGTCTTAAGATCGTGAATTCTAAGTCTGCCATCTTCAAATATGATTGAGTCGGCTGTTCCAAACGCAAATGGGGAATAATATAAGCCAGTCTCTGGATTCATTCTGAAGTTAATAGCATCGTTGACATAGCGGTTGTATGTCTGTCCATTTCTCGGTCGCATCATGTTCATGCGAATATCATCAGCTGCCATCTCGTGAAGTTTAGTCCCTCTCTCCACAGCTTTCATATTTCTGTAGTACTGACCAACTTCTTCAGGCGTCTTGTTCCACCACCTGGAATATGTGCTCGCTCCTAATATCGCGTGGCTTCCAGGGGTAAACATTCGACTGGTATTTTCCCATAAAAATGCTGAGCTCATGCAAAACCTCCTGTTTATTTTCTGGATAAATAAAAGAAGAGAATGACATATTGTTCATTCTCTCCACATGCTCATCTTGATTAGGTCTGTGTTTTGCTTTCGCGCTCTTCTTGCATTCAAGGGTTGCCCATTTATCTTCATACAGAAATATAAGATCTGGATAACCTTGCTTGCCATTAATCTTAAACACATAGCTTCCAGGGTATTCAGCTTTAAGTTCCTTTACTAAGTCTCTTTGAAACTTGCTTTCTCTTTTTGCCATTTTAGCCTCCTTTTTAGGCAAAAATATAAGGAGATGATGCGACATCTCCTTCCCCTTCATTATAACCTATGTTTTTTGCGCGAAAAAAATAAAAGCAATGTCTAGTTTCCTAACAAGAATTTGCTTTCGTTAAAAGATGCTTTGTTCTCTAATGCTCTATTGATAGCAATATCAATTGCTGCTTTAGATTGTAAGTAAAAATAAAACAGATGACCAAATGGCGTATCACGCCTATCTATTCTACCTGCTGCCTGCTTCATAATTCTGTATGAGTAGTTTAGTGAGTAAAATATAATGGTGTCCGTTGTGGTACAATTCCACCCTTCGGAGCCAGCCGCATAGTTCACTAAATATACCCATCTGTCACCATCGAGTATGTCTTCATGACGATGACCATTCCATTCAGAAAATGGTATCGCTTTTATGTTACACATCTCTCTTAGTAACTCCAATTCATAATCGAAATTGTAAAATATGATGGCTTTACTATGAAAGGTTAAAATTGATGTGATCTCCTTTATCCTGCTAATATCAGAGTTCACTACTCTTCTTAGCAAATAGAATAGTGTTCCAGTTTCTTCTATCGGGCATCCAGTGTATGGGTCTTTTCTATCTCGCCAGACAGTATTATATAAGTTCTTGTCATACGATACGTTTCGAACCTCTTTAGAATTCTCTATTACTCGTTTTGGCTTCATCTTAACAAGAAGTTTCCTTCTGTAATATAAGAGTCTCCCTTCATCTCGAAACCCTTCGATCTTAGCATAAGGTGCCCATCTGTTGTAGATAGCATGCTGTCTAAGAAAATCAGTACGATTCTCATAAAGACCATTAGCAACAAATACCGGAATATAGTCTTTCCAGCTATCGCCAGGTGTAGCAGACAACAGAACCCATTGATTCTTCCTAGAAATATCCAAGAAAGCTTTGACCCATGGACCAGATCCTACAACTCTTTGTTCATCAAATATAAAGAATTGTCCTGCAACCTTTTTGTATTTCTGTATGTTGTTCCAACTGTCTACAACAACAGTAACACCGGAATGACTATTCTCTCTATCTGGAGATATCAGAAAGTTAGAACATTCGTGTAACCACTCATGATCATCTCTTTTCTTAGCAGTTGTAATAATATAAAGATCTCTTGGTGTACGCATCTCAGAATATGTTCCAGAGTTGTTGATTCGCACAGAGCCATTACACACTTTCATCAAATAATATGCTATGGCGGTCCTACTTTTACCAACACCGGTATCAGCAACCAATATGCACCCATTGAACATCTTGTCTATAGCTTTAAGCTGCTCTTCATCTAGTTCCATAAATATAAAGGGCTGACAGAATTGAATCCATCAGCCCAACACACCTCCTATATGAATATCAATCAGAACGGAGCAGGATCCATATCATCCTGAGCAAACACGTCAGCAAGCTTGTTTCTCAATGCAGAGTTCTTTGTATGGAAGTAAAGAATGTCCGCTGTGATTGCGATGTTGCCTGTCTTAGTCTTATACGTTCTAAGATCAGCATCAATATACTCGATCGGCGACCAGTCAAACTCTTTCCAATTGTTTGGAGCCAGCATACGTCTAGTCGTTCCGTCATCGCTAACAACGATCGAAGGAGCATAGTTGAACTTAGCTTCCGGAAATAACACTACGGCTACATACGGCTCCGGTTCACGTCCTGGCGGAATATCCTTAGGAAAACGAATCGGGAAGCCTGCATCTTCAAACATCTTTGCGTACTCTGGTGTTAAACGAATTGTAAATGATCTCGTTGTTCCACCAAAATTATTTTTATCAGGATCACCCGCAATATTCTTGTTTCTAATAAAATCACCAGGGATTCCTTCTACTGTAAGTGACATGCCTTTGGTTGGTTCCATAAAATATACCTCCTTTTAATTAAATGGTAACTCTTCTCCCTCGACATTCTCGGGGATGTTTATAAAATCGTCAGGAACATCTTCACCAACGAATTTATCGAAATCGCAATATTGGGATATCGTTTTGATAGCATTCTCAGCAAGCTTCTCATAATACCTCATGTCAATATCAGCCTCTTTGTTTGTGAGTCTAACATCTTCAGCTTCTAACCAACGATATCCCTTTGCACCATTAGCTGATGTGAACTGGTCTCCAGACTTACGTGTTAATATCCCACCACCTTTACCGGGCTTTATCGGTACAAACTCACCGACTCGTCCAACAAACCGGTAGTTATGTCCAGAAGATATCAGTTCCTCAAGCTTCTCATCAGAAACATCTTTGGTCTGCTCAATCAAAGACTGTTCTTTCTTTGTCAACTTTGGAATATAACCTGGTACGATAGAATTCATACTCCGTCGTATTCCTTTAACAGCTTCCCACATGCTTACATCATCAAGTCCTTCATTCAAATCTAAATATAACGCTGTTGCCACAGACTTAATCTCGCATAAGTCATCAAACTCAAGCGGCTCTTTAGAGAACAAAGTCTTAAATATATAAGGATGCTGGAATTGAGTACCGGTAGCAGTCCATTTTCCGCTTTCATCCTCATTGTTCTCAGGAATATAACCATACCTTTTCTGACACCATTCGGCATCTGCATACTTAGCAATATAAACTGCCTTGTTTACTAAGCACATCTTGGAATATGTAGACTCGTGGGCAAACTTGAAACCATATTTCGATCCATATTCTTGAACAGCCTTTATAATCTTGTTGTCGGCGTTTTCGATTTTTATCGAATCGGTCTTTATGTGTATAACGCGATATCCCTGATCCTGTACATAATGCTTAAGATCAATCATAAATAAAGCCCCATACTTCGCGACAATGTTGTCAACATTTTTGGGGTCTTTAAATCTATTTTGATATTTTGTATCGGTTTGACCGTACACCGCGTTTATAGCCGTTTTAAGAGCACCAGACAATGCTTTAGCTTCAGCCGGATTGTTTAAATATGGAGCAAGTTTACCATCCATTATAGTCTTTGCTTCATCGAACTTCTTATGCTTAATAAGCAAACGAGCTTTCTTAATATCACTAAATCTTTTAGTCCATGGACCAAACAAGTTTAATGCCTCTATAGACGACGGATGCATAGACTCTACATCGAGAACGACAACATTGTAAGCAACGGATGGTTCAGAATATACGTATCCACCTTCACTAGGGTCTTCTCCACGATATGAGCTTTTACCATTCTCATAAACGTATCCAGGAAATATAGTGGACAAATCTGTATATATGAAATTTTTCCATGGCTCACGCTCGTTCTCGAATATGATCTGGGCAGTATGATTGTTAGTAGTCTCGTTGACTGGCAATCCACTAAGGGCTGCCAATATCTTTCTAGCTTTGAAATCCGGTTCCAAATAATGAAGAACGTCTTCAGTAGCCTGCACATCGTTCTTACAATACTGCTCAACGTTCGGCCACTCGCTTTCAGGAATATCAGAGTCCCAGTCATAACCGATCTCAAGATGACTTAAGGGCTTCTTATCCCTTCTTTCATACCAAACGTTAACCAATACCTCTGGCGTTTTGAGTTTCTTGCTAACTGTTGGAATATCACAGCCTTCCCTAAACAGATGCTTAGCCTTCCTCTCCAATCTACCAAGCTCTATCTCATACTTCTTAAGAGACTGTTTGTTTGGCGCTGAAGCCATATCAAAAACATCACAATATGAGATTGCCTTAGCTAGACGATTGTTCAAACCAACATCTTCTCCATGAATGATTCCATGTGAAAACTCATAACAATCGTGAATAGATCTGCCCATAGCTCTAGCATATATAATTGGATTGTCATACCTAAGATTGTTGAACCCTATAATATCAAGAGTTGTAAAGAAGTCTTCAACTTCTGTAGAGCTAGGGTTTTTCATGGAATTGAAAGTATCTGAGAACTCGTACTTCCACACGATTAATAATAGATTCGGATACACTTCTATATCAAATATAACGAGCTTTCCGGTGTCTCTTTCAATACCGACTCCATCGGCAGCCTCTTTCTTAGATCTGAAGTGCATCTTATTAACAATGTCTTCACACGGTTTGCTCTGGTTTGTGCTACGTCTAGCAATATCAAGGAGTGTCTTGTACATGTCCGAGATGTCGTATGGGAATCCTTTCTCATATGCTTCTTCAACAACCTGAGATATCAGCTTTATCGTAGGAGTAGTGTGTGATACACCACTCATCCAGTTCTTAATGTGTGCTTCCACACATGCACGTAAAGCTTTTTCATTAGAATATAACTCGAAGTCTACCACCTTCTTAGCCTCCTCCTTTAATGGTAAACCACTACTAATCTTTGCAATGGGAATATCATTGCACATTTTTGAGATACGCCTTATAGCACTCTTTCCTGTATTAAATACTTTAACTTCAATATCTTTACGACCAGCAACATGAGATCCTAGTATGTTAGGGTCCCCTGTGTAAATATAATAGAGATGTAAACCGCCACCAGATTTGCTAACTTCGGCATAAGTCTTAGGCCACTTATTTGCTTCATCAAGATTGAGTTTCATGTCTTTGTTGCCGTTCTCGTCTCGAATATCAAAGTCCAACATGATTAGATACACAGGGGGTCTCACAAAGTGAAGCTTGCTGGTATCAATATCACGAAGTTTTGTCTTACAATAATCCCAACCGCCAATTGGTTTCTCTCCGGTCTCAACGGCATACTGGGCAGGACAGTCTGCAAGAATATCATCAAAGATACTATGTTGCTCTTTGAGTATGATCCATCTATTAGATGCTCTCTCAATAAATTTCTCAACTCTTAACTTACTCTTGAACTTCTCAAATATAAAGCCAGTGTAAACCGAACGAATATGCTTACCGTTATCGTCATGCCAGTCGTCTTTATACTCTCTAAAATAGTTCTTGAGCTCTGTACAGAATCTCTTGTATGGGAACTTATACTCAATATCAGCAAAGGTTTTGTAATCCTGCCATCTTCTCCAAGCTTCTGTTGCTGTAATATAATCTTTCTCTTTAAGATCTTCATAATTCTTTTCTATGAAGTTGTAGAAATCATTAGTTTCAGCAAGCATCTCCGTTGCTACATAATCATTGTAGTAATATGGACCGAGCTTAGAATATACGGTCAGACAGTGTTGAGCTATAGCACCATACTCAAATTTAAGTTTCTCAAGTTCTTCGTAGTACTCCTCTTCCGGAAGGGTTCGTCCACTTGGAGTAACATCAATAAGTCGTCGAATTATCCCAGACTTAGCATCCGAAATCTTAACAGGCTCATTAGTACCCAAAAATAACACTGTACGCATCTTCTGAGGATATGTGCTTTTGTTCTTCAGATTAATCTCAACTACTTCGTGAGATATAATAGCATTCAAAACAGAGTTGTCCTCAATACGTGACAGCTTACCATCAGTCTGTACAGACACTAACGGATTGGTCTTAAACGATTCACCCCAAAAACCACCTTTGGCTATTGTTGATGCATCAAACGGAGCCCAATATCCCTCAAATAACGGGTACAAAATATGTTTGAGAAACGACGATTTACCAGACTTCGGTGGACCATACAACACAAAGAACTTCTCTATGATGTCAATATCGCCTGCTATAATGCCTCCCATACCCCATTCAAGTTTTGTCTTGTCTGGTGGATTATACCAAGTGCTCATACACTTTTCGTATGCAGAAATATCACCTTCTTCCAACGGAAACGGTAATCGATGTGAAGCATAGTCTTCTTTTGTTACCGGTGTGTTGGAGAATATAATCTTCTGGTCAAGTACATGATATGAATCCCTGAGTTGCTGACGACAATACTTGTGCCATAGGTCTATCGAGCCAGACCTGGCATCCCACATCCAGAGTACTTTAACAGGAAATGGACTACTGTCGTACTTGCTGTCTCTATACTCCTTCAAATATCCATCGACCATATCGATTAAAGCAGACTCGTCTTTGCACCACATCCCTTCTTTCTCATTCCAGAATGCGTCAAAATCACCACCTTTTATCATCAGGTCTTTATGCCGATTTGTCCTGAAGTTTGGACTAATTTCAATAGTGCCGTTCCTCAACGTCCTCTCTTCAATTACCAGGAAATCAAGCATTTTTCATTTACGGCCTCCTTTAATTACTAAAATATGCCAAATCCCAATTTCCCACTTTTCCCAATTATTTTCGCGTTTTTTCTATATATAAAATTAAAATTCTTATAGCTAATAGAAAAAAAAGTGGGAAAAGTGGGATAAATGGGATTTTTTGCCCAAAACTTTCGCGAAAATTTCAGGATTTTGTATTCTTGTACATGACCGGCTTACACGAATTCATGTTAGAAACATGCTTCAGACACTCGTAGCACGGGTCTTTTTCCTCTGGCAAATCTTTGTTATCGCACGTTTTGCAATATAAATCAAAGCGTACTTCTTGTTCAATTATTTCCATTAGTGCTCCCTATCAAGTTCGTCTTCGACATAAGTTACACGACCTTCGACGTCTCCAACTCTTGCCTTAGTAATATCAATAGACTGTTCAACCTGATGAATCTTTTCCCAGGTATTATCGATCCGCTCATTAATCAAACTGATTATTGCAAATATATTTTTAACACTATTACCATAGTAAAACATAGCAATTGTTTCAATTACAACTACAATCAACAGAAACGTATTTAGCGTTGTCACTATAATAGTCCTCCTTCTCAATTCCAGAATATCCATCCGGATACTTCTTGTAGATTTCTTTCTGGATGTCTTCAGGTTTAATACCAAGCCATGTACATATGCCATCGATGCAAATAAGGACATGGGCAACCTCTTCTATGAAATTATCTCTATCATGAGCATCACCCATAGTACCCAAAAATAAGTCATGTTTGAGTCCTTTTGTTATAGCCTGCTGGAGTTCAGACAGCTCCTCAATAAGAAACACCGACTGCTTTTTTATCGAGTCAGCATCCAACATATAAGCGTCTAGATGTTCCTGTGACATATAAATCTTCCCAAAGAATGGATCAAGTCCATTGGCTACAACAACATTTGTTTCTTTCGAAACCGGAGCAATCTTGTCAGAAATACTCTCTAAAGCTTTTCTGATTGCTTTGAGATCTCTTTCTGCGCTCAGTACCTCAGTTCTCTTAATTAAGTCCATTTTTGTCATCCTCCTGTGCTAATAATTTCATAGCTTTATCAACAACCTCATAAGCATGTCTGAACAGTAATGCCCTGGAGTTAAGTTTAAAAGCCTCCTCATCCAAATATGCGAGATAAGAGTTCCAAGCGTCTAACTCGTTCGGGGATGTTGTGACCATAGATATCAGACTGTCACTTTGCTCGACAATGCGTCCAAGATCATTCAGTTTAAAACAACGGATTATGTATGCTTTTCTACCATCTTCATACGTAGTATATAAATCAATCATCGGACCATCATCATCCTCAACAACATGATTGAAATCACCATACAATTCTAAAGTTTTGATATATGGTGTTGCATCATCGGAAATAAAGAGGTCATACGAATAGAATTTAACAATCTGTTCAGCCATAGATATCACTCCTTAGTGCCACGATTAAACATAGTGCAAGCACGCATTCCACGAAGAAGCTTCGCACCCTGATTAAGAAATAATCCGTGCTCCTTGAAGCAGAATTCATGGATCTTCTTAATATCACTTCTACGATCGGAATCTTTGTCTGCGATGAGTACCACACAGTCTCCGCCTTCACAATCACCCAAGTATATCACTTCATTAAGATCCGATGGATCAAAGCAAGGATGTAAGACCTTGTAATCATTAGGTCCTACAGAATACATAACCTGACCAAGATTAAGGCCATCAGGACCATCGACGTGGCTAATGAAACCAGGAATGATCTCAAGCTCTGGACTATCCTCATACACCTTAATCCTGTAAAAGTTGACATCACGCTGCATAATGTTTCTCCTTTCTTTGATTGAAAATATATAATTAGGTTTCTCACCATTGTGAGCAATTAAAAAGTTGTATAAGTAACTGATCCCTCTGTATGCTGCTCTATGGACTCCATCAATGCCTTCACGTCGTTCTTGAATTTATACACGAGCTGATCAACAAGATTTTCATCAGAAGGCGGCGTGCTAGTCCTTGCAAATACGGCGTTCCACACATGAGGCGTCAGATCATAGTTTGTAGGACTTGTATTAAAATCAATTGAGAACTTCCGGCCAGTCCATTCATTGACTTCCATGCTAATTCCAACGATCTCAATCTCAGGCAGTTTGCTAGACAGCTCTTTTTTGAACCTCTCGACAGTCTGTACGTACTCATTAAAAACAGGATCTACTCCTAACAGTTTATCCATAAATATCACTTCCATCCTTTCCACGGATTAACCTCACCAGAATATCCGCCATGGTTCCGGTTAGCCTTAAAATAGGCATCTACCTTTTTAAAATGTTCGTCCCAGCATTTGTTCGTAAGTTTGTCACCAAAAATAGGAGCGGAGCCATAGCTCATGACCCCACTCGGTGTATACTGAACAAAATCACCGTTAGCCTTCTGAATCAGCATTACTCGACTCCTTGCTCTCAATAATTGAATTAACAACATCGTCTATTTTCTCAGTTATATGATCTACATCATTTGTAGAGATTTTAGACGCGATCATCATCTTGTAGATTGTGCCTTCGTCTGGGATGACTACAGCAATCCCAGTGCAAATCAAGAATATCAAGGGAAATCGTTTTATCCATTTCCAGAAAGTTTTACGATAAGCCTCCTCTTTCTCTTTAGTGTCTGTAATATCTTCGATCATCATCGGTCCAACAAGAAGTCCAATCGCCCATATTATACCGCCGCCAATTGCAACAACCAGACAAACGATTTGAATGTTGACAATCAAACCTATAGCATAAAACACCCACGGATTAATATAATACGTCATTGCGTTTCTCCTTCCTTCTTACTCTCATTGATGAACTTCTGAATATCACGTATCGTGTAGATACACTTTCGCGCCTCGGCTTCCAACTTCATAAGCTGCTCAGAATAATAATCCTGTATAACTTTGCCAGCGTCCGATTCGAGATGCCCACCTTTAAAGAACACACAATGCCTCTTAGGATCATATTTGCCGAGATTGATAGTCTCCGGATGAGAAATATGCTTCGTGGTATTGTTCCTGTAATACTCGAAAGATATCACTTCACCAAAAGATGTGAGTCTGTTCTCAACACGGTGTCTAACCTTAACGATACAAGTCTTCTCGATCGTCTTGCCGTCCCACTTGTATCTCCAGAAAACATCCGGGAGCTCTTCGATTCTCTTCTTACGCTCATCTTTATTCATGTCACAATTCCTCCTCACCTTCGAATGGTCCTGGCCAAGGTGCCGAAAATGAAGCTTTCTGCATAAACTCTTCTCTGGAAATAGGTGGTGTCATTTGTGGATTAAACCATTCATCAATATAAACATCGCCAGGTAAAGTACCTATCATCTCACAGATCGGCTTATTCTTTCTAGCCCTCCTCATGCTGCCACGCTTTTTCTTCTTAGGAAATAACTCTTCAGTAATCTCGTACTTTTTATAGCCATTTCTCTTCATGTGACATCTCAGTTCTTTTCTGGTCATGACCCACGTGAATACCGGGATGTCTTCACTCAAATATTCAAATGAAGAAAATAACGCTCGATGAAGAGTCATAAGTTGATCGGCTATCCGTCTTGCAGCAACATCCATCGGCATCGTATTTAAACTCGCAAACGTTATTATTGGAGCATCCATATTTATCCCTCCTCGAACTCACGGTCATCTTTAACCCAGATCGGTTTGCCAGTGTGGTTGTCACGAACCAGGCGGTGATTCAAATATAATGCAAGACCACCCCAGTTCTCTTCGGCAACGTCTTCGCTATGCTTCTTATCAAAGTAACACTGAATAATTTCATTAGCAGAACAAAGGCACCAGCCGAAGCCAGTGCCCAGAACGAATATCACTACCATAATAATTGTATCCATATTATTAATCCTCCGTTACTCTCATCAGAACGTTAATATCATCAACAAGCAGCTTAATCTTCTTTTCTGCCTCTTCTGGCGTGTTACAGCCGGTTGCTTTCTGCCAGGTATCGATCTCCTGTTCGAGTGTTTTAAGCATAACCGAATTAGATCTTCTAAGAACCCCTCTCAGTCTTTCGATTTCACGTTTATCGTGCTCAATTACTGTACTCCGACCAGAAATATCATCATGAAGTTCATCGATCTTTTTCTGAAGCCGCTCGTTCTCTATCTGAAGCCTCTCAAAATATCTTTTAGGAACCACAATAACATCGCATGGAATATCAAACGGGTTGATTGCAAAAAGAAGACTCTTTCCTGGAGCCATGCCTGTTATAGCAATCTCAGTATTCTCCTGGTAGGGTTTATGCGTGGCTGTCATAGAGTGCATTGAAAACTCGATACATTTTTTATCCTTTTCTAACATGCGGTTCTCCTTCATTCTCATATATTCACAATACGCATACATTAAAGCATCGACGCTATCACATCTATTCATCATAGACCAACGCCACCTCAGAAAGTTATGTTATCAAGATGCTTTGCCGCACAGCTTGCTGCCTGAACTGCGTTACCTAAACGACGTTCATAATGCTCGATTTTTTCTTTGGCCATACTCGGCAATTTGCATCCAGTAGCATTCTGCCACTCAGATATAACGTTAGAAAGTTCTTTTATACGCGCATCCAGTTCATTAATATGAGAGACGTGATCATTAATTTCGTTGTTTAATCTATCAACCTGAGCCTCAAGCACGTCAACGGTAATATCAGATTCGCTAAACAGCATTCCATTCGATGTGATCCAGAGCTTGTTGTATTTGTTGGCCTTAAGTCGATCCTGCAGTTTCTTGATTTCAATACCGAGATCGCAAATACGATCGTCATCTCTTTCCAGATCGTCTAATATACCATCGATTCTCTTCTTGGCTTCTTCAGGAGTATCGCACTCGGTAGCCTTTTTCCATTCAGCAAACTTGTTGCCCCAGTAGTCAGCACTTCTTTCCCAGCCAGCAATTCTTTTTTTCAGAGAATCAATTCTCAAAGTATCGATTCCATGATCGTTTAAGAGATTAATTATCCTGCTTTCAGCTTCTTTAGGAACTTTGCAAGAAGTAGCATCCTGCCAAGCAGCAATCTCCTTCTGCAGCTCGAGAATATAACTACGCTCCTTGACGAGTGCTACACTAGCATCATTACCCTTGTTGAACTTAATTTTGGCTTCATCAGGATTAAGGCATCTTGTAGCTTTTACCCATTCACCAATATCTTCTTTGAGCGCATCTGTCTCAACTTCGAGCTGATCAATAGCATCCATTACACAAGAATATTCATTCTTATCGAGATATTCCTGGATTCCTTCCAGACTACGACCATACGTGGTTGAACCATCTCCAAAAAGAATATGGTTTAGAGGACGGTTAACAAGCTTGAGATATCTATCAGTGTTACGTCTGATCCAAAAAGCGCGTCTTGTGCTGCATCCTTTCAAACCAAACTCTTTGCCAATTGCTTTTGTGAATTCGAGGTTGTGTACACTAGCCTGCAGGCTAGCATTCTCTTCCATAAGCTCCTCAATATGCTTTCTAGCCTCAGTCGGAGTATCACAGCATGTGTTACTTTTCCATTCGTCGATAATATCATTAGCCTGATTGAGACAACGATCGAGTTCTTCAATCTTGTCATTGGCTTTGTCGAGCTCAAGTTTATTGTCTGAGGTATCGAACCATCCCGGCACAACTACCAACTCATAATACGCAGCCGCTATTGTGCATGCTGGATCAATATAACTGACCTCACCAGGAATAAACCAGTGAACAACAACCCTGCCTTCATCCCATGTAGATTCTGCAAGTACCGTAGGAACATCTCTATCAGCTCTATCAGAAGATCCGTGAATAATATCCCATCCATTTGATCCGTGTTCTATACCAAAATGTTTTGTGAAATATGTCTTCACAATATGGTTTTCAATCTTCTTTCTTCTTTCAATCGTCATCGTGCTCATGATTTGCCTCCCTTATTAATCACAAGAATATCATTAATGCTCACATTGAAAATGTCTGCCAAAATAACCAGATTGTCCAGAGTCGGCATGGTTACTCCATGAAGCCATTTGTATATGGCCGCAGGTGTGCTAAAGCCCATAGCCTTCTGAATATCACGTACAGTCAAGCCATGTGCCATACGAAGTTCATTGATACGATGTCCGGTCTTAAGCATATCAATAGCAACCATCTTATCCTCCTTAATGCCGCCGAAGATGATATCACGAGCTTTTCTTTCGTCGCCAACCATCTTCTTTTCACCTTCGATCCACCCAGTAAGTCTCTCCTCACAAATCGGGCAAAGGTCGTAAATCCTAGTCAAGTAGTCTGTCTCAACTGCATCTGGATTTATTCTATGCATAATAACTTTACTGGTGTTAAAGTTGTATGGTCTACCACATATATCACATAAAAACCACCCGATACCAGCGGCCTTGTTTAATGATGCTCCCATAATAGCCTCCTGTTAGTAAATATGACTTATTCGTCTTCTTCCGATGCTTCCTCAGCGATTGGGTTCTCGTCCTCGTAAATATAATCGTCGTGAGCGAAATCATCATCAGACTCAACTCTCTCAGCAGCTTCGATCAGCTGCAGTGTAAGGTTTGAGCTATTCTTCAATTCTTTAGCAATAGCATTGACTCCTCTGCTGATTGAATGAAGTGTGTTAAGTAAATCCTTTACGTCTCTGTCTGTCATAAATATAACCTCCTTATAGTGCCAATATGGCTTGATAGTTTTCGTTTATGAATGCTTCCATTTGCACCCACAGTTCCTTTTTTCTCTGGTCTCCTTGCGGCCATCTCAGTGGGAATGGTCCGCCCTGACCATTGCGTCTATAACGACCCTCTAACCAAATATCAATTTGCTGGCGTACATAACCTGTATCAAAGTGGTCGTCACTACATTTCATAAGATCCATGTTCTGCATAGCAATCCAGAACCATTGGTCAGGACGATTTCCACCTATAACATCATTTTCGCACCGGTAGCTCAAGGCAATGAGTACCTCAAGCACCGATGCGGGCGGAATATCACCATCTTCAGTTATTATGTTTGGAATATAACCCTGCTCCATCATGTAGGAGCCTCTCAACATCAGCCCATCCTGAGCTCTGTTGTAGTCCATGGGCAATCTCCAAATATAATCAATCTTATGAAGTGTTTGTAGGAGCAGTAAATAGTCCATATGAGGTTCCCTATCCGCTCCTACTTTCTCTAATAGCCACTGATAGTACTTTACCTCATTGAATTTCCCTCCTTCAGAATATCTACAATTGTAATTCAGCATTGAACCTCCTAATCAATAGAACGGCCAACAATTTTCATGACCTCATACTGCTCGCCTCTCTGTTCGTTAATGATGTTAATAACTCTTCGGTTTCTATCATCATTAAACCCTGATGTGGCAAGCACGTCGCCTACCAGCTGATAGGGGTCGTCAATAACCTGACCGTCCTCTGTTTCCATCCAATGTTCGTCAACGTGCCACAAGAGTACAATCTCTTCACCAAGGCCGGGTTGTCCGATCTCTTCCCATTCCATCTCTCTTGGACCTCGTGCATTCTGGTAATCTTGTGTCAATATCATACCTTCGACGTCATTGATGTAATCTTCATCCTCTGTAGGATGAGCTGTTTCTTCATCTTCAGGATCATAACACTGGACATAGTTTTTATACTGTCCTATGTTCCATTCACCACTCTGTATAGAAATATCAGGGGTCATAATAGATCCTGTATCTACTGGCTTTTCAGTATCTATAGCTTTAGCAGCTCTGTCATTAGTTTCTGAAATATCACGAGCCTGCTGCTGAAGCCAATCAGTAATCTCAATCGCTACTCGTCGATCAATCTCGTCTTGAAACTCGTTCTCAGTATACTTTTTGCCAATATAAAAGCCTATAGCACCAGCAACAGCCATACCAACAAGTTTGACCAAGATATCACTGCTTACCATTCTGTTCAATGAAACCACCGTCCCTGAGAATTACGAATATAAAAGCAATCGGCAAAGCGACGGGCCATGCAAGTGCAAATATTACACCGGCGATAATAGCACCAAATCCGAGATCCCGACGCTTTTTGTTATATGCAGCTATGCCATAATGCAAACCGATAATCATTGCCAATGCTATGTAGTAAACTTTAGCAAACAAGAATATCACCTCCTTATGCAAACTCTGGTTTGTCAAGATAAACTAATCTGTAATATAGCCCATCTTTGTCTTCATCCATGCTCATGTCTACATTAATCCACTTAATATCACGAACGCTCGGGTCCCACATTAACTCTTTAACCTCATCATCGTAATGGTAAATATCACCATTCTCTATTCCGAGGAAGAACAGGAACTCATCGAACATTAAGAATTTATGTGACATGTATGAGAAGTTAGCCTGATTAATAGCTCTTAAAACCCTCTCTTTGGTTGACAAGAAATATGTCTGAGTAATAGGTTCATAGAATCTATCGAGTCCACCGACGATAATATCACTATCCTTTTTCTTCGGCTCTTCTCTTTTCAGACTCTCTTCAAGTATCTCTTTTTCTTTTTCCGGTCCAACAGTCTCCTTAACAATATCACGATACGCACCATACTGAGTTATAGCCGCAGAAGCAACTGCAGACGTTGTGACAAGCTTCTGGTTAAGTGTGTCGATGCGCTTGTTCGAGATATAGTTTCCACCCACAATACAGGCTGATGTGAATACTCCAGAGACCATGGCTGGAATATAAGCCTTAACAATCTCTTCTCTTGTCGTAGCAGTTCTAGCTTTCTCAGAACCCTTAATCGACAAATATGATGTAAGACCAACTCCAGCCACTCCACACCACGACAGTATTGTAGGGGCATTAGCTATTAACAACTCTAATAGCATAATCACCTCCAAATATAACTTATGCCGTGGCTGACAGCTTCTTGATAGAACCCCAGCCGAATTTCTCTCGACCTTCTTCCTCGATTTCAGCTACAATATCACCATCGCAGTTGAATATGAGCATAGTCATCGGAGCACTACCATCAGGTTCTCTCTTCTCATCGAGGAACTGCTGGTTAACAACCTGAATAAGAATCCTGTTACTCCTGTTCGGGTCATTCGGATCATATAACCATCCAAGACGAGCTCCCTCAAGAACCGGCTCTTCTCCACACCTGATTAGAGCCTCGTTGAGAGTTACCCAGCCTCTAATCACAAGCAGGTCATTAAGATCATTCTCAGCGAGTCTTACAAACAGCCCATTGCCATGTGGGTTGCGAATATCAAAGTTCCGGTTGTGCTCATCAAACATGAACGAGCACGAAGCTAAGCCAATCGTCTCGTTGTCATATGTCACAACCTCTTTTTTCACAACCTCTGTCTCTCCGGTATCTGGATTGACGACATTCTCAACGATGGTCTCACGTTTGACACCGTACATATACTCCAGGTCCTTCTCTTCGCCGAGATCGTTACGAACGCGGGTTCTGTAGTTTGTGAAGTCCTGAGAAATAGCTCCACAGGTTCCTACAGCATTGAGATACATGGCGTTCTTCCATCCGAATCCGCCAAATATGAGACCCATGCCTCCCATTATGAAGATTGATGATCTCAAATATACCTTGCCGAATCTGAGAACTGTGTGACCATATGCACTCATGGTATCTCGCTGCTTCTCTTCCTCAGAATATGTAGGAACACCTGTCGGGTCGATGGAAGCTCTAAGCCATTCAGCATGTTCTTTCTCTGCAATGAGACGCATACGAGCCTCATGGTCGTCGAGAACTTCTTCTGAGTTCTTAGCTGTCTGAATAATAGCATCTACAGTACCTATAACCATAGATATCACGCCTGCAGTTACCATTATTCCAGGCAGACGAGGTTTAATCATAAAACAAAAGCGACTGAAATTCACAATATAACCTCCTTAATCGAATTTCTCAGCAATCTTCTTGTAGATCTTACCGGCGTCATCAAGTGACGTCTTGTACCTTGTAGCAATATCATCAAGAGTAGAGCTGAGCTTGTCCATAAACAGCTCCGTACCCTTCTTAACGATCTCATCACGCACACCGTAAATATCGATCTGACGCATTACATCGGTACTAGCCTGGTCAGAAATCGATTCCTCAAGGCTCTTACGAATATCAGCACTCACCTTATCGGCGTGTTTCTTGATCTCAGAGTGTGCATCATTACGAATACCTGCACACACCTTTCCGACTTCTCTGTTGACTGTTGTGTTCACTGTGTCTGTAACAGCTTTATCGATTGCCTCTGACACGATGTAATCGTCCACATGAATATCAACATTCTTAGCAGCCTCATCGATAGACGCGTCCAGCTTATTGAGAACGGCCTTCATGCGTGATCTCTCATCTTCCATGTTGTCAACCAGAGACTCAACTCTTCTGAGTCTCTTACGGCTTTTGTGTGAAATATAACCAACAACAGCGAAGCCAATAAGCCCGATGATGCTGCCCGCTGCAATTCCGATCTGGGTATTAGTAGTCATGAATATAACCTCCTTTTAACAGTTACTTAATCTTTTCAGGCTCCGGGAAATTGATGAACCAGTAGCCACCACTAGAAAATACATCAACTCCGTTACCAAGATTCCTCCATCCGTAATTCCATCCGTTAAGCGGACCTGTTCTGGACATCAACGCCAAATATGTGTTGATCGAGACCGTACCATACTGCGCTATCTCGCCTCTTAACGTGGCAAGCGCTCTATCGGCCAGGTCTTTGTTTGTCCAGCCAAGTGACTTGTACTCGTAAATATCATTCGGATTGTTCTGAGGAACATACGAAACGCCGCCAGAATAATATGCGCTGTAGTTATTCGCAAACGACGTACCTGTAGACCATGGAACATTGCCATTGTAAGTTCCCTGCCCGCTCTTTTTGTAGAAAAATGCATCAACCGCGCCGTGAGCTGAATCAGCAAAGAATCGTTTCAGATTAGGAATCAATATGTTTGTAAGAACATACTTCTTAATGCTGTCGATACTATCTGCCAAAAATAACTCAGCGAATTTAGTTGACAAACTTTTCTTTTCGACTGTGTATCCAATAGGCGCTAAAGTCCTATTCTCTTCAGGTGTGTTAGCCATAAACTCTCCAAGAAAAAATAAAAGGAGCAGATGTTTAGTCTGCTCCCTATCGATCAACAATCCTTCTTAATTCTTAAATATCACTTCTCGTCAGTAACTTCCTGAAAGTCAGTTGTGCCGGGTTCGACATTTGCTGCCGCTGTCTTGTTAACCGCCTGTGCTCTGATCTTTGCTTCCTTCTTCTTGCCTTTGCGTCCAATAAGCCAGCAAATCGCCAGTGTCGCAAGTGCTCCATAACCTGCATACTTGATCTTGTCAACAGTTGTCGGTCCAACATAGACAGTCTTGACAACTTCATTTGTCGCAACCTCGTTTGTCATAACATCATTAGTTACTGCATTCATCATTGTGTTCTCTTCCATAGTTTTATTCTCCTTTTCTTTGTTTTATGGAAATGTTGATGTTTCTACATTATAAGGTATGAAAATATCGCGAATACCGAAGACATCTTCAGACCCTAGATGCCTTCAATAAGCGTACTGAGACGGACTATATAGTTTGGTACCCATAGATACAAACGACTCCATCTCTTCCGGATTAATCTCTGGAGTCTCATCTATAGCAAATACTCTAGCAGGCTCTCCAGTATCAGGATATATACATGTTTGATCTTCAACCAAATGGATGCCTTCTGGACAATTATAGCTGGTCCATCCAACAATATCATCGCAAGCAGGAGCTTTCAGTTCGAGTTTGGTATACAACTCAGCAAAGCTGGACCAGTCCCAGCTAGATATCACTTTGTTGAACTCTTTTATAGATTCGACAACACCGGCATATGACTTGCGGAACCATCTGTCATGACGCACATCGTACCACAGCTGGTTACCGCCACCAGGAGCCGAAATATGATTCACCTCCGTAGTCGGCTCCAATATAACCTCAGCCTTCGTTTCTTTAGCTCGATCATCTGCAATACCCTGTCGAATCTCGTTATACTTCTCTTCTCCAACCACCTCCTTAGTCTTGGCATGGAATTCGCGAAGTTCACGAGTTGCCACAGCAGCAGCTGCTGTACTAGCAGCGAGTCCCTGGTTCAAAGCAGCAATACGCTGATTGCACTGAATCTGAGCTGACACGATGCAAGTTCCAGATATTGCAGATAATATAAACGGGACAGCTCCAGCTTTCATAACACCAAGGAATTTCTGTCTCCTGGTCAGAGTCTGATCTCTAACCACATCATTAATCTTATCTGCACACTTGTACATGGAATATAACGCGCCAGCCTCAGAGATCAAACCAATGCCCGTCAATATAGACGGCATGTTGGTTTTAGCGAACGCGCCAATATCTGCTGTAGTCATCACCTACCCCCTTAAACATGTTCTGCACATATGCTGCTGATTCTGCGATGCCACTGGCTCGTCCGCGATTGTATTGAACCTGATCCTCCTTTACAATATTGCTCCACCGGTAAATATCTTTTGAAGCTTCCTTCATAATATCTACACAGTAATTATTGGTTCCGAGAAGTGACGCTATCGTGCAATGAGCATGATTGAGCATCATCTCCAGTCTGTTGATAGTAAATGTTTTGATCGTTGATACGACACCCTTCAGAAGTATTCCTCCAAATATCCATCCAACGTTCTTTACTGTTTCAACTACAGCGTCGCTAACAGTATCACTCTCTTCAGAGTCTACAGTTGTTTCGGGAACATCCACAATATCATCAGCCTCCTTGTCAAATACCATGTTCCCATTAAGTGTGTTCTCTTTAGGATCGGTGTCTAATCCCAAAGATCTGGTTGCCAGTTTGTAGACACCATACATGATCATTCCGGTCCCGGCAAATGCCATCATTCCGACCAGACCTCTTGACGCGCCGCCCTGTCCTATGCCAAGTGCAACACTATCTAAAAAATTCAAACCCATGTTAATAACCTCCTTTCAAATATAAACATGGATGAAAAAATAAAAGAGACCATGTTAAACTTGTCGGCTTCGAACCGACGTCTCCCGAGTTGCCGGGTGTTCTACCATTAAACTATTAAGTGGTGCTCCACATTTAACATCATCTCTATTATAGGCCGTGAATTTTTCGCGAATATAATCATAATCGCAAGGTTTCTGTTCCTCACCCTCCTTAACAACTGGAGATCTAGAACACTCGAAACCGTCCCAGTAATCACATGATCCGTACGGACAGACCATAGACATCACTCCTCTACAGCAATATAAGCTCCGTCGAAAAGCTGAACAGCTCCTGACGGAATCGCATAGTCGATGATGCAGTCCTGGCAGAACTCGTGTCTCGACCAATATAACTTGTCACCAACCTCGTTATCACTGGACGTGTTGTACTGGTCGAAATGAAGTACAACCATAACACATGACAGCCACTCCGGAGATGTTGTCGGCTTGTCGTCAAGCTCAAGAATCTTTTTGAATATCCTCTTGGCAGCCTTAGTTCCACCGAGATGTTCGATTTCAACCCACATCATCTGAGCATACTCATCTGTAATACCAAACTCTTCAGCGTGCTTGATGTACTCAGGCATCTGAATATCACAGAAGAGCTCTATCTGCTTTTGAATTCCGACAGGAGTGGATATAGCCTGACCGATAAGATTTCTGGTTGTGGTGTTGGGATTCCATTTGTCAGCAACCCAGTTTCGAAGAAATACATAGTTCTTCATAGACGGCGGAATCAAACTCGGATTCTCATCAAATATCATCTGGATAAGCTTCTGACCTTCATCGCCATAAAACTGGTATGCACCGAGAGTGAGTGTAACTTCTTTCCCGATCTTAGGCGGTTTAACGTAATCCCATTTGCCCTGTCCATAGACCTGGCCTCCAGATTCTGCGCCGGTAATCATCTTGGCGCATACGCGTTTGTTGTAATCAAGCATAATAACCTCCTTAAAAAATAAAGGAGCAGATGTTTAATCCGCTCCCAAATATAACCTTTAGTCAATAAGTCCCATGCTCTTTAAAATGCTGCCTCCGGATTCTCCTCTTGAATATCTTTCGGAGATCTCTGCCCATTCGCTCTGTGTCGGTGCTTTCTTCAGATCGAATCTATGTCTGATCCTTCCGTCGAAAAAGGTCTGATTGTTCAGATATACCTCTTTTTCTGCCTGTTCGATTGCTCTTGCCACGGCTTTCTTCTCCGTATAAATCGCCGGCACCATGTTGGCTCCTGTCATCAAAACCACTAATCCAATAGGACCTCCAATGATTCCTGCTGCCATACCGCCCACAAAACTTCCTGCTGCTCCGTTCAATTTTAATCCTTTCATAATCTTAGCCTCCGTTTTAAAAATAATTTTGTAGCTTATTGCTATTATAGGCAATGAAAATATCGCGTTTTTATGCTATCTTCACTGTTCGATAGACGTCTACAACCTCAAGAATCTTCTCCTGGACCTTAGGTTTTACAGAATATAACACTCGCCACAGCTCTTTGGACTGGCTTTTCATCAGAGTGTACTCAACCTTTGCCACTTTACAAGCTGTGACAATAGCCTTAATCTCACCGGGATCTGCAGATTCAAAAATATAGTTTTCAATAGCTCCTGGAATCAATTTCATGTAATCCAACGATATCACTCTCCTTTGTACTTCTTGACAAGATCGCTAAGAGTAGCGAGTTCCTGTGCAGTTGCGCCACGTGCCATCATGTCTGCGCGCAGGTTGGAGATTGCGTAAGGTGACAGATTGGTATGAATATCGTCATAGATCATGGCCATTGTTTTGTTTAAAGCATTCATCTGTTCAATATATGCACCAATAACCCCAATAATTCCAGCACTAACAGCAGCTTCTGGTTTAACGATGACCAATGGTGCCATGTCAGAAGAAAGATTCTGTGTATACTCAACCATGCTCTCTTCTAATTTGTTAATGTCTTCTACTCTACTCATAATATAGCCTCCTTTTGTGTTAAAAAATAAAGGAGCAGATGTTTAATCCGCTCCCCGTTACCTTAATTAATCTTCGTCGCAATCGTAATATACTTCCCTGCTCTCTCTAACGGTCACAATGTTCCGCTTCCATTTCTCCTCTCTGATCTTGGCCTCCTTCCACATAATGTATAACTTGGTCAGTGCTTTGAATATGCACGTTACCATATACATCATCCAGATAAAATCAGCCACATCAATAATCTTCACTTTCTTCATTGCTTTGTCCTCCTGTTAATTTATAGATGCAATGTATTACCTATTGCTATTATAGGATGTGAAAATATCGCGAATTAGATCTTTTCCCAGTCATCTTTTGGAAGTGGTTTCATCTTTAAAGCCCACATTAACTTACGCAGATTAATAGTAGGATATAACCCACTAGGAGTCGGCTGCTTTGCATGCTCCTTAAAATATTCTTCCAGGTATTCAGAATTTGCAATCTCATCAGCAAGTGCCCAGTCTACTGGAATAAACTTCATCGTCTTTGTAGCATACGAAAAATGTTTTCTTACTACTGCAATTCCATTATTTTTGTCATCCAAATATAACGTGCACGCGCTGTAAAGAGGGTGACTGCACTGGTAATATCGTTTAACCTTCATAAAAATAGAAAGCCCGTGTAATACGGGCCTTCGTCACTCACCTCCAAACTAATATAACGTCTCGTCGTCAATCAGATCATGTTCTTCAGCCATCCGATTGTCTTACTAGTTATGCATCCGTTGGTTTCATAGTCTAAGACAGCCATAGTCAGCTTACTCAGGCCAAAGATCTTGCCACCTACGCCAATTATCGTAACTGCTCCACCCACAATATCGCCAAATATACCGGCTTTTACCTGAGCTGCTCTAATCTGCTTATCGTACTCTAACTTCTTGCATTCCAATTCATACTTCGACTGTTCTAATTCGGATTCGAATTTGAATTTCTCAACCTCATGTGCTCGTTCCTGATTGAAGCGATCTTTCTCGTATTCGAGTTTGCCGCTCTCAATATCACTTCGAGACCGGAGTTCCTCTCTTCTCAGAGTCGTCTCCGTTTCAAGTCTTTCTCTTTCAAATGATAACTTATCATCATCGATAGTGTTTCTGGCTTCGAGTTCCTCTCTTCTAATAGCGACCTCTGTTTCGAGTTTGTTCTTCTCGAACGCCAGCTTATTGCCCTCAACGCTGTCCCTATGTTTAAGCTCATCCATTCTCAGAGTTGTCTCTGCGTTTACTCTAGTCTCTTCGATGTTGAGTCTACGATCATCAATTTTACTTCTAGAATCGATGTCGCTCTTTCTCAGTTCGGCGTCAGTATTGAATTTCTTCGATTCTAACTCCAATTTCATCTTCTCAATCGAGTCTTTGGAATCAAGTTCGCGATCTTTCAGTATAGCCTCGCTCTGTATCTTCTCGGTTTCATTTCGTATTTGAAATATTGTGCGGTACATGTCCAGTCCCGATTTAACGCCTAGTGTGTATTCCTTTGTTCCTGGCTTTAAGCTTTTAAGCCCTGTCATACACCTCAACCATTCTTCTGATAACTTGTCTTCCATCTCATTTTGCATAAAATATAACCTCCTTTTAATGAGACATTTTATCGTTGCATCATTATAAGAGATGAAATCATCGCGAATATCATTTTAGCACATTCAAAAATGCTTTTTACACATGACATCTAGAGTTTGGTAGAAGTCATTCAACTGAGCATAGTCTGATGATGTGAAAGTTTTGCTACCCTTCTTAATCAACTCCAAAATATGATCAATATTTGTCCCGGCATGCTTTGCTGAATGCTCAATAAAGCCAATTTTCTCAGATAATATAACGTGCTCCATAGAAAGATTCTCAATAGCTTCGGTTAGCAAAGATTTACCGTTACATCTTGGAAATGTTACGAATGGTTTGCTTTTAATATGCGGCTGCAGTTCATTTTCACGTTCAATATAATCTGGATACTGCAACGTAAAATACTTAAGTTCAAGTTTTCTGTACTTTGTCATCGCTTTTCCTTTCTAAATATCGCTTGACAGCCTCGTAGATAGTCTTAACTATTTTTTGCTTCTGATTCTCGTTTAGCATCGTACTCTAGCCTTTCCAAAGTTTTAAATATGTGTCTGCGTGTGAGTTTCTTAGAATACTCGCTGCTAAAAGTTTTCTTACCATTCAGAAGCATTGACAAACCTCCTAGAAAAAATAAAGGAGCAGATGTTTAATCCGCTCCTCGTGTCTAACATACCACAATATTACTTCTTCTTTTTCTTAGGTCTCTTAAAGCTTGCCACGATACAGGAAATATCCTTCATGTTGTACAGTGCAATCCAAGCCTCTCTTTTCTTTACTACGAAAACGTCATTTGCGTCGCCATGCACATAATCATAGTCGTCCCATAACTTGCCCGGGATCACATCCTGTTTGCCATCACGAAAATAAATCCTGATCTGTTCTTTTTTCTTTGCCATTTTCTTATCCTCCTGTTATTAGACAAAGTAATCTCTGTGTCACTATATGCGATGTAAATATCGCGAAAAAAGATAGCCGGAGTATTACCAGCTATCCGCTGTTCTTTAATACTCATTCAAACCATTCATAAATAGAATCTTCTTGTACGTGTCGTAATCAGTAATAAACCTAATCGTGTAAGGATTTACTCCGTCGTCATATGTCCAATAGTCAATATCATGGACTAGACAGTATTCAGAAATCCTTTTAATGATTCCAAGGTCCATAGTTCTGATTCTGTACTTCGTTGTTTTTTGTTTAGTCGTCATAAATATCACCTCCTAATAAAGGAGATGTAAAAACTGCGAAAAAAGAAGCAGATGTTTAATCCGCTCCTCTTTCCAATCATTCGTTTGTTCTTTCTAATCCTGTTTCTAATTCTGTTGTCTTCTTTGTTACAAAATCGAACAAGTACGCTTTCTTCTTAATAATGTCGTAAAAAGCCGCTCTATGTCCATTTCTCCATACGAGTCTTTCGATAGTTTCTTTATCAAACCCATTAATATAATAGATCAGCTTAATAAGCCCCACTAAGATAATAGCTCTCATTGTTCCTCTTAAGTTTCTAAATAAATTCAACATAACCTTTCTCCTTTCGTTAAAACGAATTTAATATTGTTCTATTATAGGGTTTGTAATTTTCGCGAAGACAAAAAAATAAAAGCGAAGGTACTCCCGAGGATCGAACTGGGAATACGGCGGTTGGACTCTCACCAACAACATTCGTCTCTCACCTTGTCTTCTCTTTCTATTATAGGATGTGAAAATATCGCGAATCAAAAAAGAAAGCCTGCGTAATGCAAGCTCTCTAATCGTCTTAGCCTTCATAATACTTTCTGTTCTTAATCTCTCTCATCTTCTTTTCGAACTCGCTCATGTCATCAAACTGTTTCATCGTCTCGTTGACATAGTCAACGCCGTCTCTGAATCCCTCGTTATAGGCTTCTCGTAATTCTTTCATATCTTGATCTTTCTTTTTCTCGTTACGAATATCCATTAACTGGAATCCTGTTTCAACAGCACCGCCCCATACGCCGAATAACAGTGTTGAAAGCATGATTCTTTCTACTTTAAGTCCACATACTTTTTTCATGATTAATACCTCCATAGTGTAGTATAATAGTAATAGCTTCTTTGCTATTATAACCTTTGAAATTTTCGCGAAAGGAGACAAATATAGAGGAACTGAACGATGAGAAGACGTTTTACGAAAAAAAAATAAAAGCTATGAATTACGAAAGTAAACCTTGTCAAAAAGCTCTAATGGATGAGCCAATCAACAAGGTTTACCTTTACGATAGCGTTCGACAGTACGTGTTAAACCAGGGAATATCACTCAGCAGACGAACCCTCTACATTGACGATGGGTTCATTGTCCTTAATCACAACCTGGAATTTTAACGCTCTGGACTTCTCGATTTCTGGGAGATCAACGTCCAAATCGATTCGAACAAAGTCCTTCGTAGGATCGTTCTTCGTGATTATGAATCTCCCAGCTTTTAAATTCTTACGAATGTGCCCATCAAATATACACTCGGTCAGGAAACCAAGTACGAACCCGATGAGCACAAACATGATCGCCCAAATATAGCTAGTCATCAGTTGCCAGCCTTCACCTTTCCGAAGCTGTCGATAAAGACGTTGGTAAGAGCTGTCTCGCCAAGTGTGAACAGGTTGGTGGCCTTAGTATAGACGAGAGCCGTCGGAGTTCCCTCTACAACAATATAGGCTGTAAGCGCTGTTGCATCCTCCTGGAGAGCGATGACTGTGCACTCCTCCGTGTCTACATCAACGATAGCACCGAACAGATCTCCATGAGAAATCGGACGGTCCGGACGTGTGATCTTGCTTGTCGTTGTGTCAATAGAAAATCTTCTTGCCATTGCTGTTTCGTACTTAAAAAACTTTCCCATTACTTTATTTCTCCTTTTTATAGAAATATAACGGAACCTCGCTACCAGAATCTCCGGCATCGTAATAGTCGCCGTGTTTGACAGCTACTACATGGTCCCCAGTACACAAAATATATGTCCCATACGGGTGGTCTCTGCAGAAATCCTTCACTGTATAGCACTCAGGACAGGTGTTAGGTAAAACATAACGTTTGTACCCGATTGATGTGAGGTATTCTCGGTAGACCTTGTTGGCTCTCGGCATGTCAAATATAGCTGCGCCAGTGTTACAGAGGGCATAATATGCCTCAAGCCACGTCATGCCCTCTGTCGCACACAATGCTCTAACCACGCAGTCACTTACGAAATGCCCGCCAGGATTAGGATTGTAAAATATGAATGCCATTACTTAGATTTCAGATGAGCGATCTCTTCACCGATTACCATACGTTCGTGCTCGGTCTTAGCCTCGTCATAGAGTTTCTCCAGTTCAGCGATCATTCGGTCGTTGATGCTGTGACCAGAATATCCGTGCTCCATCATGTGGAAATTCGGCATACGGCGGCCACTATATGATCCGTCGAAGTCCACGGTTCCACTGTAATTGGTTGGGACTCGATTATGCATATGCGGATAGTATCCAGAATATCCCTCATCGTTAACACTACCATCTCTGAGGCAGTGGATGATCTTGATACCCTCGAGACAATCTTTCAGTCCCTTTGCCTCATTAGCATCTTTGATTTCACCTTTCTTTACGACCTTTTTGACCTCTTCACAAAGGAGGTCCTCGATCGCTTCCATATCTTTATGTGTAAGCATTAGTTATCCTCCTTAGTAATTTCAAGAGTCGCATTCTGCATAAGAATCGGCTGGGTAGATGTATTCGTAATAGTTACTGTCTGACAGCAACCGCAGAATATACCGACTGGCATTTCACGACTGATGTTAAAATACTGTTCAACAGCTGCGGGTGTTACAATCATTGTACTGGCTGGTACAGTAGAACCATTGACCGCAATAGCTACGGAAATAGCTTCAACTGTACCTCCTTCAGGGATTGCAATGTTCGCACCAAAGTTAATAGGATATAACTTACACGGTGATCCTTTGCACGGGCAGACGTTACGCTTATTAGGTCCGCCAGAAAGAAGGAAAGACCCCTCTCCATCATTGTGCTTTACGCCTGGATCTCTTATAACGGTTGTGGTAAATATAGCAGAACCGCCAGCAGGGATAGTCTGCTCATTAATATTAATGTAGAATCCCATGATCGGCCTCCTTTCAGGAGTTACCACAAGGACACGGGTTCTGCTGAGGCCATCCATAGAACGGTCTGGTATACGGAGGATTCATAAAGTCCATGATACGATCCGTCTGAGCCTGGTTGTTGGCAATGAGAGTCTGTGCCAGAGAAGCCTGAGAAGCAGCGTCTTCAGCGCGGTTAAGTCTCTGAAGGGTTTCATTATACTTGGCCATAAGATCGTCATAGCGGCTCTGAGCCATCTTATCGTATACACCCTGGAAGCCGGCGTTCATCTGCGTAGACAGAGCATTCATAGCGCGATCAATTTCTGCGCGATCGGAGCAGTGTTCAGCAAGCATAGTTGCCTGGAGCTGAGCTGTCTGGAGCTTGTTTTCACAGCAGCACTGCTGACGAGCCATCTCGTAGTTTGCCATCTGGGTCATAACAGCGTTATGGTTAGAGTTGGCTACGTCAAGTGACGCAAACTGGTTGTTAGCCATCTGCATCTGTACTCCATTGATCGCCTGCATGTTTGCCATAGCCTTATTACAGGAATCTACGGAAGCTGCCGCGAAGCCGTTAGCTACTGCTGTGTTGAGATTGTTGAGTGCTGTCATAACTGCACTCTGATCGAAGCCCTGCTGAACTCCAGCATTGTACATGTACGGGACGGCCATAGACGCTACGCTATCGCCACCTCCGTTGCCACCCCAGCCACGGCCTCCCCAGAAGCCACCACCAAGAAGAAGGATGAACAAGATAATCCACCAGCCGAAACCGGCCCCATTACCAAATCCATTGTTGTTACCAGTAAGTGCCATAATATCAGTAGCACTAAGACCAGAACCATCAGTAAGTGACATAGAGTTTCTCCTTTCTAAATATGAAGATAAAATAATGAGATACAACAAAAGAGAGCCCACCGAAGTAGACTCTCATTGTTAACTAGAAAATGTTTAGATACGTAAACGGGCATTTAGTTTACTTACGACTTTGACCTGATAAACTCAACCGCTTCGACATAAGCAGTCGGAATGTTAGTGTATGCGATTCCAAGTGCTGTTGTCCCGCTTGACTTGAGCGCGTTTGCATCAGTATCCATTGCATGATGACCACCTGTTCCTATTGGAAGTTCTCTGAACTCTGTCTCGGAGCATCCGTTGGCAAGCCAATGATGGCAAGTGTAATGAACGTAACCGCTTGACTGGTTATCATCAAATGCGCTCCACCATTTACACGGTACAGTTCCATGCCTGACATAGTCAGGGTTTTCAGTTATTGTAAAAAGTGGCTGCGATCCTGCTGGCTTTTCCGGAAGTCCCTCATCAATCATCCATTGCGGGAGCGAATACAGCGGAGTTGTTACGCCGTTTATTATATCGTCAGCGTTTCCGTTTGTAATACCCTGCGTCATTGGTGTCATTGCAAGTAATTTATCTTTATTTTTCGCAATGAAAGAGATTACCAGCGCTTTTGTCGTTTCGTCACTGGCGTATTTGCTGCCACTAGTAATAAATGCATTTATCTCGTCAGTCGTTCCGGAAAAATCGACATACTTTGTCAACGCCTCGCGGCATCTGGCGTTAAAGAACAATGTTCCGCCCAAAACTGTTGACGGTGCAAATAAGCAAACCGCTTTAAATGGGAATACAGACTGCGCTATTGCCCATTGTCCAAAATGACCGCCCTGAGATTTACAAATGACAGATACATTGTTTATGTCAACATTAAAGCGTGAGCACACATACTCAACCCCTTTGAGATATGCCTGCCTGTGTATCGGAATATTGAACGAACTATATGTGTTTTCCGGTATGGTTTCCTTATTAGTCCACGGAAAGCAATCAAATACAGCATATCCCTCGTTAGCAAGATATTGTAAAAACGGAAAATACGATATGTGACTGCTTCCGTCTATAACATCTCCTAGCTTGGAGCCCCACGACATCATACTCCCACTGCCATGAGCAAATATAATCAGCGGAACTTTCTTGCCATCCACAGTGTAGTTCGGCGGTAAAAGAAGTCTGCCAGTTGTGTCTGCATCGGGCGTGACCTCGTAATTGAACGCCAGACTATCTCCAACCTGAGTATTGATAATGTTTGAGTTTCCAACCTCGACAATGGGCATATCTGAAATAATATCAAAATACTCTTTACGCTTTACACTATCACTATGGATAATCGTAAATTTGAAAATCTGTGCACCTGCCATCATGCTGAAAACGACATTTGATCCGGAGTAATCAGTATAACCAACATACGCTCCACTCTCTCTGAAAAAGCAAACCCTAACGGTATTTGATTCTGACAAGATGTTTTTAATATTGATAACAATGTCCCTTGTGCAATCGCCTACCACCTTATACGCCTTTTCGCATCTTGTGCAGCTATATGAATCAGCATTTGAGAGATAGCCGGTCGATTTTGCTATTGTTCCTGGCTCTGTCTTTCCGGTAATGCAGTATGCCGATTCAGCTATTTTATTTCCCATATAATCAAAATCTGCCATTCTGCACCCCCCTTATGCCACTCTCATTCTAAATGCCTTAAATGTTACGTCAACGCCACGATATGCAGTAAATATCGGTCTTAATACAGACTCTTTGTTGTCTGCTGTCGGTATCGATCCAACAAACACCCCGTCCACATAAACATCAGCCTTAGTAAGAGATTGTTCTATTCTCACCTTATACCATGTATCAAGTTCAAATTCCGAATCATCAAGAAGCGTCCAATTTGTAGTCCCTGTCTTAACATACAGCACACCGCTTGTATTGAATGCCAACTGCGCTGTGTTGACACCATTTCCATTTCTATTTCCAAGCGAAGCAGACAATCTCACTCCGTTTCCGTAAGGAGCAACACTGTAACTTCCGTATGCGTTCACTTTGAACTCTAACTCAAATATACCTTCTGTATATAATTGTGATGATGAGAGGCCAGAGTAATAATATCTTGCCCGCTTATCGCTTGTGTTTTCTACGGCAACCCTTACACCGTTACTCTCCAATGTTTCCGTGACAGTCCCAGTTGTTTCTTTTACTAGCCCGTTGTCTCCCGGAAGTCCATCCGCATAGCTCCATGTATATGTCCAATACTTAACGGCCGTAACAGAAATAGTAGTTGTTACCGAACCTGCACTTATTGTGATAGTATTTGTTCCAGGCACCAAAGTGCCAGACAAAGTATATGCCGTGAGCGTTTTTGATTCGCCACCATCATAGTTTCCAGTAACGGTAATATACCGCTTTAACTCTGATAGCGGAGTAATGTCGTAAACAACGTTCTGACCGGGATTATAGACAGCGGTGATTGACTCAAGAGAAGCAGAAGGAAAAAGTGCATCTTCCAAGGCTTCATAATATGTGTGTCCATCCTCGTCAAACTTTGCGTGTCTCAGACATTCAAGCAATGCAGACTTTGCACTTGTTAAGGGAGCTAAATCAGCTTTTATTTCCTCATCAGCCGCTGCTAGACTTTTAATTCGCTGAGCATACGCTGTAAAAACTTCTTTCAAATCTGTAAATAAACTCATATACCCTCCTTAATCAAGCAGCCCAACAAGCTGATTCTTTTCTGAAGTAGTTAACTGGACAGGTTCTCCGGTAACGGTGATATTAACGTTTCCGTTTTCGTCAGGAGTTATTACTTCGCCAGAATTAACCCGGACACCCTTTACATCAGTAGAATCAGCCTGTCGAATAATGTCTACGATGTTGACAGGATTGCCGTCACCGTCGTAAACCCATCCAGAAATTGTAGACATTCCATTTTGATTTTCAGTGCCTTGGTTCGCTCCACGAAGAAGGTCTGCAATGTTAACAGGATTGCCGTCAGCATCTGTAAAATTACCGTTTATGGTCATAAGCATCACCCCATGGATCTCATCATCTGCAGTCCCATTTCATAGAGCTGTTTGTTAATCTTACCGCTTCGATAGGCTTCCTCTAAAGCCTGCTGTGGAGTCTGGCAATTCTGGTTCCCAAGCATGTTTTTAGCTGTACCAGCAGGGTCAAAATTGTTGCCATGTTTCTGCTGTGTCTGTTGAATAAAAGTTTGAATAGTGCCTAAAGGATCATTAAAAGGAAAATTCACAAATATACCTCCTATTCAGCAAACTTCTTGATCATAGCTAATACCTGATCGACCTTCGAGCTAATAGCTTCCACTTCTTCCTTAGTAGCATACGGAAGTTGCGAAGAATTCGGCGGGGTCACCTCTTTAATCTTCCAGATTCTCTCTGGCAACGGAAAGCCATTCGGATCTCTAGATCTCATTTTGAATGTTGTCATGCCTTCATCCAAAAATAACGTTGAGCCGCCTGGATTGACAGGGTAACCATCAACGTTAGAAATATCTGAGACAAGAGTTACCGTAAGTTGCCTGGCCTGGGGCATCTGCATCGGTTGATTAAAATTATTCATTTGATAGCCTCCTTAGCTTGGTGTTGGTGCTGTATCGTCAAGTAGTCCAATAAGTTCCGCTTTTTGTGCAGCCGTAAGATTCACAGCAGCAGAGAAATTAAGCTTCTCAGGTCCCAACGTTCCATTTGGTATCGTCATGTTCTGTATCGTGCCGTCATCAATCTTGCTCTGTACGGCAGCTTTAAACGCCTGAAGATTAAGCTGAGGAGACGTAACATCCGAATAGCACTGCTGAATAGCGTTCTTTATGGACGACCGAACTTCCTCACCATATACGGCGTTCATTATGTTGTTTAAATATGTTTGAATAGATGACACATTGTTCCTCCAATAAATTACGGTTCGTCAGCAGCATTAGAATTGCTATAAACGTCATAAATATAGCCGTTTTCAACGCGGACTGTTTTTCCATCGGCTGCTTTAAACTCGCCAGTAAACAAATCATCCCTATTGGTAGATAATCCGTTTTCACTCAGAGTTACTTCTCCAAGATGGATTCCGTTTCGATCAATGATTGCGACATCTTGATACATGCCACTTTCCCAAACCTGTAGGTGAATATCTCGCTTAGATTGGAGCAGTAGATCGTTTTCGGTAGCTGTTACAGCAACGTTATATTCCTCAAAGCCTTCGTCGTCAGTATAGTTTGCCGATAAGTCTATCTGACCAGTCATTACTTGATTAGAATAATCGGTGTCAGTGGCGTTAATATAACCTCGGATAAGAGCGTCGTTAATCCAGAGTTTGGTGTCTCCTTTGAAATTACGCCACCCACCTACATCCCAGCTACCAATAACGTTTCCATTACGATCATACATTTTGAGAATGCCGTTATCGTTTCCAAGACCGCCAAGCCCAAGAAGACCACCATGCATTCTGTCAAACAGCATCGTGCCTGTAGTTATACGGTCAGCAACAATTGCACCGTCCATGGTAATAGCTGCTCGATATGTTGGATTCTGTGTGGGATTTCCTGTAAAATATCCAAGACCACCACTATTCCATCGCCAACCACGTGTTGCGAGTTTATAGTCTTTTGTTTCGGTTATGAATATCTCTTTCATGCTACCGTCATCGTTATAGACAAAGGTAACGTACCCATTACTTCTAGAATTGATGATCGCAGAGGCGTTGTCTCTAGCCATCTTGAGAACTGATGTGTATGTCGGTTTTTTGTTTATTTCATCAAGAAGAGCCGCATTTAAAGATGTGTTTACACCGGTAAGGGTTGGTTCTGTCTTATTTCCGAGCGTTATTGTTGTATCCGCTGGATTATCTAGAGGGATTTCAAGCTTGGATACCTGAAACACTTTATTAAGTCCATGAGGTGGAGATATAACAGTAATATTGTCGAGAACCTTTACATACATTAGGGACTTGTCGATAGTCTGCAAATCCATAATCTTGGCTTCGATCGTCATATCGTCAAATTGCTCAGACTGTAAATATAACGTGGCTAATTCTTTGAGCAAGGCTGGGTCATCAACATCAGACCATTCAATTTTCCTACAAATCCAACCATAAATATTGGAAGCTTGTGTGTTTTCCAAATACAAACTGCCACTATTTACAGATTCAATTGTCGTATACTTATCTAGCTCGGATTCATCGTCGCCTTCTTCAATTGGCTCAACAGTTTCACCATCAGGTCCCACATAACTGCTGCTTCCATTACTTTGAGAATCCTCTCTAATTACGGCCCCAATAGGTAAAACAGCTGTACAGAACTCAGTGCTATCGTAGTTCTTAGTAAAGTCAAACAAATTTTTACCAAAACGAATAATCTGACTATTTGTTCTAGGAGCATCTTTGAGTAAGTCTAAATATCTAGTGTTTCCGCTCCATCTGATCTGAAGATGACCACCAGTCTCTTCGACTATTTTATTAATAGCCTCTAATGTCGTTTCAAATTCCGTTACAGCGTATTCGATGACATCCGAGAAATCAACAATGCCTACCGAAAATTGTTTCCAACCGCCAGGCCAATCATAGTTACCAACTTGTCTATTATGTATTTGCAACAATGCACTTAAGTATTGAGCATAGGTTTTGGCTCTATACTCCGCCTGTGGCTGAACTGAATCATTTAGATATGAAAGATCGCCCTCGCATTTTATGTTTCTGTTCCCGAGCCAGTCATAATCTTCCTGAATTATTCGACCACGCCAAATAGCGTCATAAGAAGTATTGGTTTGTCTGAATACTATAAGCTCAGAAGACACTCTACTAATCTTTTCGTATCCGACATTACCTTTTGGTATGGTACATTCAAAAGATCCAGCATTGCTATCTTCTAACGTCAGTTTTGGATTTAAAACAACAAACTTAGTATCTTCCTCATCCGGATTCACGTAATGAGTATTATAGATGCAGATGTCTTTTCTGTACATTGGTGTCAACGTGTAAGGTTCGGAAGGAGGATCATAATCCCATATTCTAGCAACTATTTTATACATTATAATGACCCTCTCCTAAATACTATAGATAGTGTTCCAAAACCTTCAGTAACAACGAATTTATTTACGTTTGTTCCCGAATACCCGCTCATAACAATGTCTACATCCTCAAGTGTGTCTCCTTTTTGGATCGTCTTTGTGACGTTCGATATTCCAAGTTCTGTGTTTGAGAATTTGAATTTAAGTAGGGTACTATCGCCATCAACACCAGTATATTTTAATTTTGGAACTACTGGTCTTCGACCAACATCATTACCGCTAAGATTTATAGTTGGTAAAGCATTTGGTGATATAGCAATGTTTCTACATTTTGATGGAAGTATAATACCGGTTTCAAAGTTAAATGGGTCCCATTTCCACTGATCTTCGATAGAAGTATAAACACTCAGCTTATACGGGTCCGCAACATACTTCAATGTGATTGTTGATCGAGCTTCTTCTGACTGCCACTCGTCAACAGTGAATCGGGCAGTGTAGTAATATTCAGGATCATCTGCAAGAATCGCCTGAAATTTTCTACCATGAAGATAATTCATAATCATGGAATATGTATCACTCCATTTAAGGTAGCCGTTAAGGACAGCGAATTCCCACTGTCCCTCACGAGCCCCAAGTTTTGGTTTACCAGTAAGAGCCTCTGTAAAATCTATGATTCCGTCAGCCCCTGGATTGTCCAAAATCGACAGCGATACTGCAGGTGGAGTGAAGAATAAGTATCCACCAGTCGGAACTAAGTGCCAGTCGGTGAAAGTATCTTTATCGCCAATCTTGGCACTATGTTCACCGTGGTAATCACCGTATTCTTTAACCATGTCCTCTCCTTCCTGCAAGTATCTGCTTACGACCTAATTGTTTATCTATCTCGTTGACCATTCCGCCAACACATGTCTTACCATCAAGGTAAATCTTCTGGTTCTTTAACACATTAATCAACTGACTAGTCATAGCTATCTGAGTCTTCAATGTGCTGATAATATCTCCATTGCTCTTTCCAGTAAGATCCGCCAAACTACCAACAGCGGAACCAATATCCATGTTTGCTGTCGGACTTAATCTAACAGAAGTAGCCATGTCTCTACTGAACATAGAGTCGATCTGCCCTATTCCATTTTGAATGTTTGACAAATCCAACACCGGTCTAATCGACGGAGAATCGTTAATCTGGTACTCGACCGCTGCAAGCCCATCAATAGCTTCATTGAACGCGTCAACTGTTTCATTTCCGGCAAATTTGGATGCACTGGTGAGCAATGACACATTCTGTCTAATACCGTTGGCACCACCCATCATCTGGAACATACCAGACTGAGCGAACTTCCAAGACGGTGATGCTACACCACTAGCTTCATTGTAAGCGTTTAAGCTTTCCGTACCAGCATACGCACCAGCATCTCTAACTAATCTTACGTTGTCATAGATACCTTGAGCACCGCCTTCCATAAGATGACCGCCAGAATCGTAGTAACTATCATAGCTTCCGCCGAAACCTCTATCGCCAGCACCAGCTTCACCAGACTCAAAACCTGCTTTCTCAACGTCGTCAGTTTTATCGTCGATGGCTTTAGTTATCTCGTCAACGAAGTTTCCACCGCCACCGGAGAAATCAACGTCTGTGAAACCACCAAGCGCTGTACTACCAAGCGATGACGCAACTTCTTTGACATCTGGACCACCATTTTGAATACCACCGACTATCTTGTTTACCATCTCAGCACCACCAGATGCTGTATCATACGCCTCAAGGGTACTTGTTACAGCTCCACCAACTCCACCGGCAGCATTTGCAGCATCGCCCTGAGATTCAGATATACCGCCAACAACACCCTCTTTAACGGAGTCTTTAATTTGGCTTGCATCGACCTTCTTAAGTTCGTCGTTGATGGTAGTAGACAGATTATTGGCACTTGTCCTGACTTCTGGTTCAGATTCATCAAGCCCTTTCTTAACACCGCCAGTAGCTTCACGGGCGATCTTCTCACCTTCGTTCTTGTTTATCTTCTCTTCAATGCCGGCTTTGAGCTTGTCTATCTGACCAGAGATTTGTCCACCGATCACTGGCATATCAGCAACCATGTCCTGAATAGCTGACAGTATGAAATACTCAATAGAGAGCATTACATTTTGAATTGCAATCAGTATCCTATCGGTGTTATCGACAATAGCTACGGCTATACCATCGATGAACTGGACTACGAGGTTTATACCAGCCTCTATTAGATTTGGTAGAGCCAACGACAAGCCATTCATGAAGTTGACTAATATGGATGCTCCAAGCAACGTAAACAGATAGATGTTCTCATTGATAGCCTGTAAGAATGTTACAAGTAAAACGATAGCTACTTTTATGATCAACGGCGCTAGTTTAAGAACTGCATTTAAGACAGCTGTAATAAGCTCTACAGCAGCTCCAACGATGTTTACAATGTTCTCCTTAATTATGTCTACGATCGCAAACATCAAGCTAGCTATAATATGAGCAACTTCCGGAATCATGTAACCTATGAACGCCAAGAATTGTTTAGCATATTCAAGGTTCATCTGATTACGCATAGTTGCCAGTATCTCTCCAACATGCTGGAAGATCTGGAATCCAGCAGCCGCTGCCAACATGCCAGTACCAGCTAGAGCGGAAGAAATACCAATGGCCATCAACGCTACAGACAACGCCAGAATAACACCAATAAACGGCGACAGAAGATAACTAGCCACACCAATAATAGTAAATACGCCAGCAATCAGTGCAAGGCTCTTTGCAATCTGTTCCCATTCCATGTTGCCAAATGTCATCATAGCAGGAACAAACATATTCATAGCAATTGCCATGACCATCATCGCTGCAGCACCGGCTAAGGAGCCTTCCATAAGCTGAGCTCCGAGTCCCATAGCTATTAACCCACCGGCTATAGCTGTCATGCCTTTAGCTAACTGTTCCCAATCCATTCCGAGGCCAACTGACTTAAGGGCATTAACCATGAGATTAATGGCTGCAGCCGCTATCACCATTCCGACGCCAATGCCGAGCATATTTTTCGGCATAAGCTTGGTAGCAATAGTTAAACTGAGTAATAAGCCGATGACACCCAGCAATCCTTTAGACATGTTTTCCCAGCTGACTTTAGTAAATGACAACGTGGCCTCCGCCAACACGCCGATTCCTTTAGCTAAGAGGAACAGACCTACTCCATTGAACATCCCAATTTTATCCAGGTCTCCAAATTTAGTAGCCAAAGCTAATGAACCCAACAAAGCTCCAACGGCAACAAGACCTTTAGCCATGCTTTCCCATCTAAGTCCTACGAACTGCATAGCCACACCAGCTAACACTCGTATACCAGCGGCTATTAGCACAATACCTAAACCACTTCTAATGCCAATGCCTTCCATGTCAGACAGCTTTGTGAACAATGCGAGCGACTCAAGCAATATAACAGTCCCTATCATTCCCTTGGCTATCTCTTCCCAGCTCAAATCAGCAAGCTTCTTCACAACGCCTGCTAAAACTCGAACCGCTAACGCAACTACGACCAAGCCTTTTGCTGTCTTGTTAAAGTTCTTACCATCAACTTCGTCAACAGTGTTTGCAAGTTCGCCCATAAGAACCATTAAAATCGCTATAGACGCAAGTGATGCAATTATTCCTCGATCGTCAACTGAAGATATAGCCTTCATAGCAAAAGCTAGTATTAGCACGGATGCTGCAAGCTTCACAAGTCCTGTGGTAAGTGTTCCGAATGACGACAACTTTTCATCGTCAACGAGTTTCTGGAATGCGTATAACGCACCGCCTAATTCACCCATCAAAGCACTTATAGCAGCGATAGAACCCCATAGTTTCTCCGGTTCCACAAGAGATATAACAACAATAGAGCCTACCAATATTGCTACAGCGATCGCTATGTTCTTAAGCATGTCGGCTTTAAGTTTGTTCTGGAATGCTGCAAGAGTGTCACCGAAAGGCTCTAATAATTCCTGTAGCAGTTTGATACCATCTTTCAGCTTATCTCCAACGTCATCTAGGAAATCGAGTATTCCTTTGAACGAGAAAGTCTCTGCCACATCAGCCATTGTATTTTGAGCTTTCAGCATGGTCTTTAAGAAAGAACCGCCGGTTATCAAGACAAACAGCTCACTAAAGTCGAGATTCGACATAACCTCTTTAAGTTTCTCCCATGCAGGAGTGACGATCGAAACGATTCCTTTTGCAACTGCACCTAAAACCTCACCAATGGTCTTCATTGCGTTCGAAATCTTCTCGATGACATTAATGCCTTCTTCTGACTCTTTGTTCTTCTTAAATGATGCAAAGAAGTTCTGCACAGCTTGTGAAGCATCGTTGAATAGTTTTCTAACAGGAGCAAGTTTTTCCCATAGATAACCAAAAAACGCCTGAACCGATGCACGTGCGTTGTCGAAGTTTTCTTTCCAATGAACAACCGTATTCTTAGCACTTTCCAAGAATCCAACGAATTCTTTCCAAGTTGGAATATGTAGATTCAACCCGGTAAAATTGTTTATGGATTCGATCATGCTAGAAAAAATAGAAGAAACTTTTTCTTTAACGCTAGTTATTCTTTCCGGAAGCGATGCCAATATGTCGTGGAGTTTATAGGCCCCCGATATAGCACCTTCCCAAGAGAAGATTTTACTAAGATTTATACCAGTTGTTTTAAGAACGAAACTCCTAAAATTTGCTGAAATCTCTGCGATTTTTAATCTGACTATGTTAAACTTTATAGCTATTTCATCTAAGAAACCGGTAAGTTTTTTGCTATAGACACTGGCCCAAATATCTTTCTTACCGAAATTTTGTCTAAAGCCTGTAAGTGCTCTAATAAATGTTGAGAAATTGTAAACAGTTTTGAGTATAGCGTCTCCAAGCCACTCAGCTCCTTTGGCCAACCCATCAACCAGCTTTTCAGGAATCTTAGACAGGCGTATTACATCGGTAACGAATCTTATGACGTATCCCAGTTCTGTAACTATGAAGCCGATAGCTGTGCCTATCTTGTCAATCAATCCCGAAAAAGAAGACGAACGTTCCATCAACGCAAAGTACAGATCGCCAACGAGCATCAACGGTCTTGTTAAGTTCGATGTTACGTCTCCTATCTTTTCAAGGGTCTCTTTTGCTGGGTTTAATCCTTCTCCGAATGCTTTGAATCTCTTAGACAAATCGATAAGGAATTCGCCGTTCACAATTGGCATGAACTCTCCAAGATACTCGTTAATCGATCCAAATATCTCTTTGAACACAGCAGAAACGCCTTTAAAACCGCTAGTTATACCGTCCAATATTAAAGTACGTCCACCTGAGTCATGCCATTGTTCGAGAACTTTGTTTCTAGCATCTGCAGATTTGTTAATAACATCTCCAAGATAATCAGAAACTTTAGTCCAAAGATCTTTAGCTTCACCAAAGTCGCCAATAATATACTCCCAACTCTGGGTCCAACCGGACTGTAAAGCTTCCTTAGTTGTATCGATTAGCTGGGTAAATGTTTTAACTTTAGTTGCCGCCTCATCAGCGTTCTTGCCTAAACGTCCAATGTCTTCGATCTGATCCTCAGTATAACCATTTGCCAACAACATGGCTTTTGTAGCTTTTTGCTCTTCATCGGTCATCGTTGAGAAATTGAGAGTAGCGTTTCGAAGAGTATCAATAAGGACTTCAGACGTGATCCAACCATCAGTTAAAGACTCTCTAAATGTGCCGTGTTTTGCTATAGCAGTATCGTAACTGTTGGCATAACCATTTTCGAGAAGCTTTTTAACACGTTCGAGTTCGATACCGGTTTCTTTAGAAATCTCTTCGGCTTTTTTACCACTAGCCGCCAACGTCTGGACCTTCTCATTAGCAACAACCATAGCCTTTGAAGATTCCTGGAGAGCTTTCTTGAAGACTTCGCCACCCATACCGGCATTAACTACAGAGTTCCAGTCCTGAAGCTTGACACTACCAGCCGCTAAAGCTTGAGAAAGCTGGTACATTGCAGTAGATGCCTGCTGAGCATTTGAACCTGAAACGGCCGCCATGTTAGCAATACCCTGGATGGCGGTTTTAGACTGGTCCAAACTAACACCAGCTGCTGTAAACGTACCAATATTACGAGTCATCTCCGTAAAATTGTAAATGGTCTTATCGGCATACTTGTTTAGTTCATCCAAAGCACCATTTACTTTGTCAAGATGTTCTTGTTCAGAAACATCTTTAAAAGCTTCCTCAGTGTTAGACATGATTGTCTGAACTGCATTAATCTGTGTCTCGTACTCTTGAAAACCGGATTTGATAGGATCTATAGCAATGGCATCGATCAACTTCTGCCCCATGTCAACGGCAGCGTCTGCTACACGCTGCATAGCTCGCAAACCTATCATCTCAAACATGTCAAGATTGTTCTGAAGATTGTATAAACCATCTTCTATAGGCGAGAACGAGAGGTCCGATACCCCATTTTGAATTGAAGAGAAGCCATCCTTGAAATGATCAAAAGACAATGCCGACTTGAGTTTGTCGAGAGTACCTATGGATTTCGACACACCATCTTCGAAGTCTTCATTGTCGAATTTCATCTCGACTAATCTCTCATCAACAGCGTCTCTATTCATTCTTGGTCACCTCCCCCCATACTCCGTCCTCAATCTCTTTGAAGACTTTCTTCATAGCCGGTTTTATGTAATTCTTACCACGGACATACCCACCGGTAGGTGTGCCATGACCATAGTTAAGAAGGAGCGCTATGTTGGCTCCCTCATTAACGTTGGTGTTGTACCAAACAATTGATACGGAATCTTTAGTTTGCTCTATCTTGTAGTGCCACGCCTTAGACGTAGCTCCTGTGTCTATGGGGGTAGCAGCCATTAGAGCTTGAACCCCCATTTCACCGTATTGATCTAAGTTCTTGTAGAATTCTCGCTTCTTGGCCCTCTGTAGAAACTTAGAAGTTTTTTCGAAATTACCTTTGTGTTTAAAACTAACTACCGGCATTGATGTATTAACCCTTTGTATGGAACGCTTTTCTTCTAGCGTTGTTGAGTGCATTGTACTTGGCGTACTTCTGTGATGCGGACATCTTCTTTGGCGGAGTGTTCTTTATACTACACAGCTCTATTAACGACAAAAGACTATTGAGATGCCACTCTCTACACTCATAAGGTATGTTGTAGGTAAACATCCAAAAGTAAATGAGTTCTGCAGTTATAGTCTCTCTCTTAGCACTTCGTTGTCCGCTACTCTTTGGTCTAGCGCTCATCGGATCTTCTATATACTTGTTTATCCGCTCCATCTCACCTTTAGGGATGGCGTAAAACACTTTTGGGTCAACATCATCGCGTAACGACATACACGCCAAATATGACACTGTCTCGTCTGTAGTCTTCTTTGGGAACTTCTTCAGAAAAGGTTTGTGCCACTGCTTCTCCCATTCATGTATAGACACTAATGAGTGTTCCATAGGAATAATAATAGGCTCTGTAATCGTTATGAACTCTTGCCGATTATCGTCCCACAATTCACTTGGCGGTATAGTTATCTTGATCATGCTCCGATAGCGCCCTCTAAACGTTTAGCTTCTTCCTCTTCAACCTGCTTAGCCAAAACCTCAGCCTTGTCAGCAAGTTCCTTTGGAACAAGCTCGTTAAAGAACTGTGCCATAGCACCTTTGCGGCTGATGAGATCGAAGTAGAAGTCAGAATATGCCTGGGTCTCCATGAAAGCTCTAGCTCTCTCATGATCCTTACCTTTAACAAAGTACTTACCGTCATCAGACTTCTCACCGTATGCTTCCATGATTACCTGATCGATAACCTTTGTAATCTCAGTAACGTCTTTAGCGTCGAAAATACGCTTCATAAACGTGGAAAGACCACCATTCTTAGACCACTCCATCTTGGCTACTTCTGCTGCCGTAAGATTGAAGTAGAAATCTTCCACACGCTGCTCACCATTAAAATCTGTATACTTGATTGTCCGTTTTACCATGAATATGCCTCCTTAATAGAAAATGGGCTGGTATCCGATTGGGCCAGCCCACTACAAAAAAAATGATCAAATATTACGCAAGAAGCCCAATAACCTCAGCCGGGAGCGGCAGACGAGCCTTGACAGCTGCTGTAGAACCATCAGCTGCTGTACCGTAAAGGATCTTCTCAAGAGCAGCCAGCTTTTCTGAGTCAACAGTCGTGCTGTCGATGTCAAGTGTAGACGTCTTCTTAAGCTGAGCGCCAGCATAATTAACAGCTACCGGGACAGTGTCGAAATCCCAGCTCATTGTCTCAAGCTCCGGAGAATCGGAGTTTGTCTGATGAGATCTGCTTGCTGGGGAAGTTGTAGCACCATAGACAATGTGGATAATATAACCGTAGTCAAGACCATCAGTGTCGTTACCTTTGAGGGTTCTGTATGTAAGACCCCAACCCTTACGACTCTGCTGCCCAACGATGACTCCCGGTACAACCTCACGGTGTCCATCGCACTCACGCCACTTATCAGGATATGTGAAAGCGGAGATAGATCCACCGTACTCCTCAGCACCTCTGAGGTTTGCATAGACTTCATTGTTTGCGAACTCCTTGTTGGAGTCGGCACCTGACGGACTCTCGTCGATGCCAGTAAGACCATTCCAAGCAAATCCCTCAGGATATGTTCCATCGGAAGCTACTGGATACAGGACACCTCGATCGCAACCAGTCTCATAAACTTTCTCGCCAATATCGTCCCATACAAGAGCAAATTTTGTTTCAGGCATAATAATCTCCTTAATAATAAATTGTGAAAATGTAGTGATTCAGATTGTTTGACTCAAAGCTTCTACTGAAGCTACAAAATTTGAACTCCTGAAGAAACTTGTCAATCAACGACTTATCGGGATTTCTGGTCATAAACTCTACAGAATAGCGTTTCATTGCGAAGTATGTGTTGTTGTTAGCTTTTTGTTCCTGAACGCCGTCTACCTCGTACACTATAGCCGGATATGACATCTTTATGTTCTCAGGTTGTTGAAAATACACATCTTTTGCTAAACCGCCGCCACTTTCAACCAAAAGCCGCTTAAGCTTATTGTGAAGTTCTATTCTGTTATCACTCATTCTACATAAACCCCGCCAGTCGTTAAAACGAGTCGTGGTCTCTGTGGATCTACGCTCGTTACTTTCCACTTAGTACCCATGTACTCTATATATACAATTCTGGAATAGTGCTCAAAGGCGAATGGTTCGGCTACAATGCTAATTGTTTTATTAAGCACCAGGTTGTCATTCACTTCAGAACTTCCATTCCATGAACTTGTAGCCTTGATAATATCCCCATAAGACTCTCGTTCAACAATTCTTGGATTGTGGACACCAGGGGCGGTCTCGTCATCTATCGAATACCCAACTTTGCCGAACCATCGTGCCATTTTGAATTACCTCAATTAGTGACTTTCTTGTAAGCGATCGCAGAGTACGGAACTGTGAGAGCACCAGAGAATCTGGCTTCTGCCAGGTACTTCATCTGGTTATAGTCGATATCGAACTGATCGAACCATGTAACTTCGCCACCGTTATCGGTACCTACAACGTAATCGCTAAGATTTACCTCAAGACCAAGGAAGTCTGTCGGAACAATCTCATTCGGAAGCGGAACAATTCCGCCAAGTCGCATGATGTCAACCAGTTCCTGAACGCTCTTATAGAGCTTACGGCCCATACCGTCCTTCAGAAGAAGCATGTCTGTGAGTGTATCCTCTGTGACGAAGAGGAACGGCTTACCAGATCCACGGTATTCCGGACGCGTCTTAATAACAAAATTGATGAAGGTCTCAGCAAACTCTTCACCCTGCTTGCTGTTGACAGTCTTCTTGATCGTGAAGAGGTCATCATCTGTCCAGATCGGGCGGATGCAGTTTGTATTTACATGATCTTCACTGTCGGTAGGTCTGCCATCCGGGAACAGCATTACACGGGCAGATTCCTCTTCAAGCATCATCTTCATCTCACCCTGCAGCCAAGAAACGATCTTGAAGTTCTTGAGATCCAGCTTGTCATCTCTATCGATCTTCTGTTTCTTGTAAACAGTTGTCGGTGTGGTCACACGCTTAAGCAGCGTGAAGACCTCTTCTTTCTTTCTGTTACCCTTAATATAACCACGGGCTCTGGCTTCCTCGCCTGTGATGTTGGCAAAGAGGCTCTTGATCCGAGCGAACGGTGTATGACGAACGCCATCAATGACCTTCTTCACCCATTCAGTCTTACGCTTGATGAACTGCGGTGTATCATCAAGATTGTGGTACTCCGGGAACAGATAATCGAGATCAGTAACACCATACTCCTCAGCATGTGCAAGGAAGGAATCCTGGAAGCTACCGTATCTCTTAATGTCTCTCATGACATCTTCTTCGAAGGCCATGAATTCCTCGTCGCCATGGGCAAGGACATCGTCATCATAGTAGTTGTCATCGAAAACATTGTGTTTCATAAAAGTCTCTCCATAATAATCACCATGCTCTACATCATCGTCGTCGTAGTACTCGTCGTCATCATCGTCGTAGTACTCGTCGTCATCATCATACTCATCGCCGATAGCGTCCTCATACTCATCAAGAACGTCTTCGTAATCATCGAGAGTATCCTCATACTCATCGATAACGTCCTCGTATGCGTCAGCTGTAGCATCTGCAGCATCCTCGGCTGCCTGGTTGACAAGCGCGTCTACAAGCTCTTTCTGGTCATCGTCTAATGTGTCATAGATCTCTTCGTAATCCATACTTTCTCCTTCTTCATATGAATGTTTTAATGAATCGCCAAGACGAATATCCATTCCAGTGTAGATGACACACTCGTCGACTTCGTCAAGACTGTCTAAACCATCGCCATGCGATAAAGACGGGAATTCGATGTACGCTCCCGGATTAGCTGGCGATAATACCAAACTGAGTTCTCGAATCTTTCCGTGAAGAACGTTGCCGTTCTGCTGAGTAAGTTGATTGGCATAAATACTAAGAGCTGTAATATCGCCATTCATAACTCTAGCCTTAGCTGCTCTACCCTCCGGTGTATCGTTGAACACGCCGTAGGCATATACGCCGTCACGTCTGTTCTCCAGCAGAGCATGTCCAAGCACGTTTTCGAGATAATTGTGCTGATGCTGCCACACAAGTGGAACTGTGTCGCCATCGCAATCTTTAAAAGCGTCTCTCCTGATTGTTCTACCATCACTGCATTTCAAATCGTTTCTTGTAGCCCAACCAGAAAAGTCGTATCGTCCTTTAGGAACTGCCATTTTGAATTAACTCCCTGTACCTTCTAGTTCTGCCGGGCTTTGGTTCTTCAGAAGATTTCCAGGCTTATCAGGATCGTCCTCTGTCTCTTCGCCATTCTCGGCATTCTTGTTCTTATCCTTCTCAGGATTAATGTTCGGGTTTCTAAGTGCATCAGACTCTTTGTTCTTGTCTGGTCTGAAGCCGAGAGCCTGTCTACCTTCGTTAGAACTAATAATCTCAGCCTGTTTCAGACTTGCCGATACATCAGCAAGAGTCTTAAGCGGAATCAAACGGAACGGATCTCTAAAGAACATTAGAGCCTGCCGTTGGGTTCTAGCCGTTTTAGTCAAGAACTTCCTGTTCATCTCGTCTGTAATTGCTGAGAGGATTGGTTCAATTGTCCTATCATAGTAGTTAAGCATGGCTTCTTCGCCGGCACTGCCATTAAAAATCTCCTCGGTCATACCAAGTTGCCCATACAGCATCTTCTGTAGGTACTCGATCTGACTAAGGAGATTGTTCTCAAGCGCTCTATTCAATTGAGTAATGTGCTCTGTACCATCGGTATATGCAATACCGTACTTGGACTGGGTTAGCTGAGCTTCGATTTCAGCTCTTCTATGTTCAGCTTGCTTCCTTCTGGATTCAGTCTTTACTACATACGGAAGACCAATAATAATGTTCAGCTTTCCAGAAGAGGTTTGCTCGTCCACCATATCAAGCAACTGAAACTTCCTAAGGAGTCTCTGAAGTGTCGAGTTCGGCTCATTCATAACCGGATACAACGGGTTCTCAGGAAGAGCAACAAGTCGCTTCGGAAGCACTCGATCCTCATGTTTACCAGTCCATTCGTTGTACAAACGAACTCTCACGTGAGCAGGATACCATGCAAGAACCTTTCCAACACGAAGAGATGCAATCTTGAACTGACCAGTAAATGGATTCTCATACATCTCTACCGGAACAATAGCGACAACGCCCTCATCGAGCATGGATAAGACAACATCTTGTCGAAAAGCACGTCCGGTCTGGTCTAGATTGGCTTCCACATTCAAACACTCGTTAAGAGTACTGTTTATGGTATCAATATAGCGACCTTCTTCATCTTTACGAACATGTTTTATCTCAATCTTAGCAGCATCCATAGCGATTCTGTTGTAGATAGATGTTGCAGTAGTTCTCTCTCCACTTCTAGTTAGTCTGGATCTGTCAGGGCGCCTAGAATACCCAATGCCAACATCCGACGTTGGTGTCGGGTCACGTCCCATGAAGGCGTTCCAGGCGTATTTGATTCTATCCATTAATCCCATTTTGATTTACTTCCGCCTTTGCATCTTTTCTTGGTGTCTCTTGTTTCTAATTCTGCGGTTGGCCATGCTTCTCTGAGCCATTTTAGCTACAGTAATAGCCCCTGCCACATTAGTTCCGGTTTTGATAGCGCTACTAGCGGCAGATTTACGAAGGTATTTGTCGATGTCTTTTCCTCCGTATTTACCTCCAGACATAGCTCTAGCCAAACCTTCAACGCCACCCGGATTGTACTTATTGTAAATCTTGGTCAAACCTTTTGTAGCCCCACGATCAAGTGCATATTTGGCAAGACCTACACCAGCAGCTACACCAGCGACCTTTGCTGCAGTTCTAAGATGCTTTTTACGTCTCTCAGCAGGACTCATCTTCTGCTCAGCTTCAATAGATCTATCATATCTATCTATTTTGGCTCTACGTTTAGCTATACGGTTGGCTCGTCTAGTCTTAATGCTTTGACCTGCCTTCAAACCAACTTTAGCCATGGGACTTCTTGCAAGGGCATAACCGGCTCGACTCAACGGGTTCTTCCGGACGCCCCACTTCATCCCTTTAACACCATGATGCATTAAGTAATCCGGATACTGCATACTTATCTCCTGCCTCTAGCTGCTTTGTTCTGTCTATGTCTCTCGATACCGTAACCGATCACACCACCATAAAGAGCCGCTTTCATACGACGTTTACGATTTGTTCTAGCCTGCTGCTGCTCAGCGCTTGTTCTTCTCGGTCTGCTACTAGATTTTCTAGACGAACTACCCTTATTGAGTCTGTTCTGAATAGCTCTACCAGTTGCATATGTTGCGGCAGCGCTACCAGCAAAGATACCGGCGCTAACTCTTGGGTCGTTTCTGGAAGCGTTGTCTAACCTAGTGTATCCTCTTCTAACAGCTCCGCCAGCTTTTCTGAGAGCGCCCTGGGCATTAAGTCTACCTTTAGTAAGACCTCTCCTGAGATTTCTTCCAGGTGTGTTTGTAAGCTGAGCATTGCTCTTAGCATACTTAGCAGCGAAGTTCGAAGCCTTACTTACCTGGCTATTGTTGAAAGCTCTAGCCCTCTTAGCAGCATAGTTGTAATTACCAGATCTTGTAAGAGCACTGTTGCTCTTGCCGAACTTGCTAGCGAAATTAGCAGCTTTACTAGACTGGCTATTGTTGAAAGCTCTGGCTTTACCGGAAGCCGCTTTGAATCTTTCTGCCTGAGACTGAGCAGTAGACTTGG
>OCTX012200869.1_pt1 | contig 59092 bp, 114 predicted proteins | sample 1539691 | NCBI WGS metagenome assembly OCTX01 (sample SAMN02144231, study PRJEB22623) | gut metagenome | biome: sheep rumen | host: Ovis aries | place: New Zealand
CCCAGCCGAGCCACCATTTAACAGCATGGCGAATTCCGCTGTCTATCAGACTGTGAACGGGAATCCCCTTGTCCACGTTATGCTCTCCGTACTTGAGCGCCCCGGCCTCACAATGCTTGGAAACTTCCATGATTGCGGTCCATGGAAGCAGATCCATTCGCCCCTTTCCGGAGTGCATATCCCGGACAGCCCCGGTCTCAAATGCGGTGCGTTCTCCTGAGTCTTTAATCATTTCTCTTTACCTCCTGTGATTCCATGAAAAAATCCACCTGACGGCGCAGAGTGGCGATCTCCGCGATATCGCATTGGTGCAGTTCCTCCAAATGCTTGTTCCGGTTGAACAGACGCTTGTTCTCGCGCCTCAATTCCTGAAGCTCTTTTTCTTCCGGCGTCATGATTTATTCCTCCTTTGTCTCGACCACGAGCTTGACCGGGATGATCTTTCTCCGGAGACCGTCTTCACAAAGCGTGAGCGGGAGCTCTTTACGGCGGGCGTCTTCCTCGCGATTGAATCCGCAGCGAGAACAGCCGCGGGGAACATCACAGCCTCCGTAGATGCAAAACTCTGAAAGCTTCTTATCTTTCATGTTTCCTCCTATAAGTAGTTTTTTCCGAATTCTCGGATGAAATCGGCCGTCGTCCAGCCGTATACTTCCATAGCCCGGCGCTGGGCTTCTTTCCGGTATTCCTCGTTCACAGCCGGATCGCCGTGCGCACCGGTCCTTCCTTGGTGGCATGGCGTGTGGCAAAGAACGATCCACATGCCAAACGCCTTGCTTTTGTCCCTGTTTGCCCCGCCAAACGGCTCATGTCGGTCGAGCTTTCCGGCCCGTTTACCGCAGGCATAACAGAACGAAGTGTCGTCCTGCATGATGGAAGGGGAGTAGCCTGCACGATCAAGGATCATAAGACACGCACCTCATGACGGTCTGCAGAATACGCATGGAACACCAACTGCTTGCCTGAAATTTTTTCGAGATAATCGTCAACAGCTTCGTTGAATGTGCTGCCTGTTCCAAATTCGCTTATCAGGAAAATTCCATCCTTAACTTCACAGCATTGAAAGGAAACGGCAATTTTCCCGTCCAGACATTTCCATACTTCAAGCCGTTCGGAAAGGTTTAATAGTCTTGATAGATTATCCATTGCTATCAATAGCCTCCACTTTCTCTACCGGCGCGTATACGATGCAGTTTTCGAATCGATCCAGCAGACCGGCCGAGACGATCACCTTATTCGCCGGGCGTCGATAGACGATCTCGTACACGCGCAAATACTCAATGCCGCCATACTTGACGGGGCAGGCACTGAACAGCGCCTTTTTCAGTTCATCGTTTGTCACGGCGTTCCCTCCTTTTTCTTGCAGGCAGAGCATGCATACCGCATTAGATCGGAAAGCGTCTCGTAACTGACGCAATGGCCGGCATCTGCATAGGTTAAGCATCCGACATTCCATAGGCCGCATGCGAACTCATGGACGCAGGTGCCGCAAGTTTTTTCCGGAACTGTTTCTTTCTTCCTCTTTGCCAAGTCAGCCATCCTCCAAATATTTTTCCCATGTCCGGCGCAGGGGCTGTTTCAGACACCAGCTCCAAGTGCGCTCGTACTTTTCTGTCAGCTCTTGTGCATAAAGGGCTGCTTCCCGGGCTGTTGTGAACACGATCTTATTTCCGAGATCGGACAGCCTGTGGCGGCGGGGGTAGGGGAAACTCCTGTCACCGTCCGGCACCGGCCCGGTCATGCAGATCTCCACAAACCCGCCCTCATAATATCCCGTGATCGGTGCGCTCGTGACAACATACTCTGTCAGCGGCGCCACATCCACGGTTTTGTCGTAGTACAGGTTTTCGTGCACATCCCACATGACCGTCCCGATCTTCGGGCGCTTCTGCTTGCTCATGACAGCACCTCGAATATTTTGATTAATGTCCAGAAGCAAAAGAATGTCATGAGGCCGGAAGAAAGCCATCTTGGAGCGGACGAGCCACTGACGCCTATTAAGATTGACACAAGCATGATCACAAGGCATTTGAAAATAAACACTGATCTTCACCTCCGAAAAATGTCATTCGCATGGAGTGTGGCGCATACAGCCCGTGATACAGGGCCTTGTCCGCTTCGATCTGCTTTCTCGGCTTATCACACCGGAAGTCTCGGCAGATGGCCGGTCGTACTTCGTAGATCATGCACTTGCGTTCCGTGTTGTTGCGGAAGGGACAAACGAAATCCATCATCGGCACGACCGCTGTCGGAAGAAAATGCTTCTGAGCCTTGATGCCGTGCTTCTTGATGTACTTCCTGATCCGGCTGATTTCTTCCGGGGAGATCGGGAGAAGGTCAGCGCAGCAGTTTCCGCAGTTGGAGCACTCGCCGTTCTTCGTGAAATCGAACACGCCAGCTTCCATGTCCTTTATGACTTCGTTGAGAAATCCGACTTTCATTCTCAGGCCTCCTTATGCTGACACAAGGCCAAGAAATCGGGCTTAACCGCCTTGCGGATCATGGCTTGACAATTCGGGTCAGCCATTTCATGTGTCCAGATCGGCTCTCCAACCTTTTCCTCGATGTACTTGTGCATATCATCGAAGTCACACATGAGATATCCAGTGTATGCGGAGACAATCACACATTCCTGATAGGTCATCTTGCCCTCCTGTGCTGATCTGTATTCGGGCACGTCGCCCAATGCGCCATTCGGCCCATCCCGGTAGGCTCACCATCAAAGGTTAGGCGGCAGCGGATGATCTCTCCGCGCTTCGTAACGATCGCCTCTTTCCCGGAACGATCTTCCAGATACGGTATCAATCCCTCGTCGCAGGGAATCCATTTGTGTTTTGGCGATTCGATCCAGACAATCGGCGCGCCGCAGGATTTACAGGTCGCTGCCATTGTTTTCACCTCCCGGAAGTGCCGGGGCAAACCCGGATTCTATCATCTTTTCATACATCGTCTTATCACCGGACAAAAGATAGGGGAGAAACACTTGTTCCATGGTGGCCTGCTCCGTTTCAACAAGAGCGAGCTGCGCTGCAATCCAGTCCTTAACGTTTCGCCATGCGATCCGTTCGGCCTGCGCTCCATCACACTTGATTCCATCTTTCTTCATCACGGCAGATACGCCGTCCGGCTTGGCGTCGATCCTGAATCCGGCCATTGTTCCGTTGAGCATCAGGCCGAAGGTGACAGCTTCAACCTTCCCGGAGTCGGAGTAGTCCATCATCACCTTGCGTGCACCGTGTGCAGCAAGTAACCCTTGAATCTCTCCGACAGTCTGAACAGCAGGAACTTTTGTTGTGTAGTTCTTAATTGGCATTATTCTCTCCTTTCAGCGCGGCCTCGGCTTCCTCGCGGGTGAGGAACACGGTTTTCCCGAAAACATCACATGCGGTCGAGTGAATCCAGATTTCGCCGCTGGCCGTGTACTCGATGGACTCAACGCGCCGCTGGGCTACATGCTTTTTCCCACGCTGACCGCAGATTCGCCATACCATGTCACCGGGCTTGCATGGGAGAATCCGTAGGTTTGAAGTTTTATCTGCATCGATCCAAAGTCCTAACTTCCTGTGAAGAGGGCCTGTCGTGCTATGAAGGAACTCGTCAATCTCTTCCGGCAACAGGCCAAGATCTTCGTACCGGGCAAGCCGTGAATATAGCCGAGGTACAATGCAGCCATTGTTGCAGCCTCCATCTTCGTGACAGCCGCGCTTGCAGTAGTTGTCCTGTCCGCAGCATTCCCACGGGTCAAGGTTTCTCCATGTTTTGCTTGTCAGTCGTTCCATTATTCGCTCGCTTTCATAGCCGCATAGCCGTCATCCGGATTCAGAAAGAATGTCTTTCCTATGTCCCGAGAGTGAACGACCTCATACCCCATGCTCCTCCAGCCGAAACAAAGCCAGATTCCACTTGTGGTGATCTCGATTTTCTCCACGACATGAGCGGCCAAAATCCTGGGAGGTTTTTTCCTCCCCTCGATGCGATAAATCTTATCGCCGATGGCGCAGGGAAGAATCAGTAGTTTTCCTGCCTCTTCCTCATCTTCATACTGCGCGAGGCGTTCCAGCACGTCAGAATAGTCTTGATAGTCTTGCTTGTCCGGGAAAAACGCAGGGCCGAATCTTTTCCCTCGAAGCAAAACATTTGCATTTTTGAACCCTTCTTCGTTTCTCCTACAAGTCAGTCTTTCCATTGTTTCCTCCTCATGCGCTGCACACGACCGTCCAGATCTTGTAGCCGATGCTTTCCAGATCTTCCATCGTGCAGAGCACTTCGTTGTATTTTCGGAATGAGGTCATGCTTGTCGGCCCGATCTCTTCAAAGAACGGATATTGCTTTTTCAAAGGACCGCGAAAGCGTTCCAGTTCTTCTCTGGTGTATTTCTCGCATCTGTCCCATCTGGTGGTGTAGCCGCCGAAGCTGCGTTTCTGGTCATCCTCGGTGTGCTCGCCCCAAAACAGGAGAGCGCCTTCCGGCCACGATCTGTGCTCGTTACAAACGATCACATAGTTACGTTCCATTGTTTCCTCCCGTGATATCCTCAACGATTTCATTTGCCGTGATCCGAACCGGCTGGAGCATCTGCGGCAGGAATTCCAGCTCATAGGCATATGGGCTGACGTTCGTTCCGTTGAGATCTTCAACGGTGTACATGGTGTAGTCGTTGAGATAGATGAAATGCTTCTGGTAGACGCCCTTTTCCACTTCGGCGATCACGACAAGCTCATTTGAGCTGTTGTTCTGCAGCGCGAAGTAACCGGTCATCTGCATGAGTACGGTATCGGTGCGGATGTTGAAGACGGTAATTCGGCGCATGACGTTAAAGTTGTCGGCCTGCTTGGACACGTTGCGGCTGACAATCGTGCTTTCCCGGCAGCCGCACAGCGTCAGCGCCATGACGATGCACAGAAGCAGGCAAATTAATACTTTGGTTCGTTTCATGTGGTTCCTCCTGTTAAAAGAATGTAAGTTGCCCGAACTCATTTTCCTCAAAGGCCGTTTTTTCGGCCTCTGGTGGCCTCTCTGGTTCGGGGGATATAGACGCAGGGGGTTCAGCCTCAACGGACGATTCAGGCCGTTGCAACGGGGCAGATTCGGAAACTGCGGCCGCTGTCTCGGCCATCTTGTCAAAGCTCCAACCGAACAGGGCGGCAAACTTGCGATACGTCCAGTCCTCGCTCGTCATAAACATCGGCGTGTACCACACATTCCCGTTATCGACCGGCAGCAGGCCGCGCTCGTCACGCGAAGTTGAAGGATGGGCTAGAGTGTCACCGACGACCACATATCCGGGGCAGCCCATCAGGGAAAGAGCTATGTAACACATACAGGCCACGGTGTGGTCAATGTCCTGGGCGACAAAAAGGACTTGCCGCTGATAGTTGATCTTCTGCCTCATGCACTCATTGGCGAACGAGACCAGCAGCGCCCCGGCCCCGCAGGCGGGATCGAGGACGGAAACGAATCCCCGTTCCTCGATCTCTTTTTTCAGCCTGTCGAAATCTGATACGATACCGGCCATAGCCCGGCAAACGGAGTAGGGAGTGAAGAACTGGCCGGCTGAGGATGAACCGAAGTCAAGCGCCATGTACATCTCACCGAGAAAGTCCTGATCTGGATTCGCTTCCATGCCCGCGGTGATCTCTGCGACCATCCGGGCGAAGATCTCCATGTCCTTCGGCTTGTACTGCTTCACGATGGCCATGTATCGGGCCTCGCGTTCTTCCCGGTGCGCCAGGTCCACCGCGTTTGAAATTGCGATTGCCGTCATCCACAGGAAGTCATCGAAGATCTGACGCCGGTTCTTACTTCCGTCAAAAGCGGAGAACAGCTTGACGATTTCCTTTTGGTGCTGATCTCGGACCAGTCTTGCGTCCCTGCTCATGTTTTATTCCTCCTGCTCCTTGTAGAAGAGCTTGTGCGTTCCTCCGCGAAGCTCGACTTCCTCGGTGCTCTGGATATAACCGAGGCCACTCAAAAGCCTATAGATCATGTCCAGCGTGTCGCTGCTCTGATAGACGATGCGGTAAACGCCTGCTTCGCTGTCCCACTTGTCCGTCCAGTAATCGAAGCGGTCGAGCACCCATAAGGCGGTGATCAACGCTGTTCTCTCCGGGTGCTGCATCTTCTCCGCAAGGAAAGCGGAGTAATCCATCTTCTTCCCGGACTTATCAAGAGGAATCCCCAGCATCGGCGCGAGCTCTGTAATTCTCTCGGAGTTGGAATATCCGCCGCCATATCTCTGTGCGTAAATCATGGCCTCGGTGACGAACTCCCACACGGCGGTGTCCTTCTTCTGGTACTGGTTGAAGTTCTGGACGAATTCAAGGCGGAGTTTTCTGTGACGCTTTGACATGGTCTCAAACTTTCCTTTGAGCTTTTCATGGGCGTCTCTTCGAGCCTGATCCTCTGCGCGTTTCCTCTCAGCTTCCAGATCTGGCTTCCACTTCTTGTACAAATCCACTTCGGAATTGGACTGTGTGAAGTAGTATTCCGTCTCGTCGGCGTCTTTAGGCTTTTCGATTTCCTTGCCCTTGCCGTTCCACCGGTTCCAGTTCCGAACATAGTCGAGTTTGACGGTCTGATCTCCGAAGAACCCGGTACGGTTGCCGTGCTCCCAATCGACCTTGTCCAGCTTCGTAGCGAACTGGGAAACCTGCTCGGCCCACTTCTGGACCATCGCTCTGTCCTTTTGCGCATCGACCGCGGCTGTGATGGCGTTCTTCCAGTCCTTGGTGCCGATCTTTGATAACAGCTCGTCCTTAACCTTCGGATCGTCGATCTTGTCAAGCTCTGCAAAGTCAAACAGAGTGGCGCCGCGCTCGACGGCTTTCTTGAATTTCTTTTCGTCCAACTCGGCCAGCTTCACCCGGCGTCTGACGGTGGCCTCGGAGAATCCGGACATTGCCGATACATCCTGTATCGTTTTGCCGAGATTGAGCATCATCTGGAAACCCTTGGCTTCCTCGTAGATCGTCAGATCGGAACGCTGCATGTTCTCCACAAGCATGGTCGCGAGCTGATCCTCATAGCTCATTTCCACGATGGTACAGGGGACTTCTTTCAGCCCGGCGAGCCTTGCAGCCTCGGCGCGGCGGTGACCGATTAGGACCGTATACAGCCCGTCGATAACTCGCTTCTGAACCTTGGAGTAGTAGGGGACTACCGTAAGATTTTGGAGGACCCCTTTTGCCTTGATGCTCTCGGCCAGCTCGGACACATCCCCGATTTCTTTTCGGGGATTGTCCGGGTGGGCGTTAAGCTTATCAAGCGGGATCATTACGATCTCGGCCATTGTTTATTCCTCCGGCATATCGGTGGGGAGAACTTCACGCGGCTCGGCTCCGTTGTAGGGGCCAACCACGCCATTCATTTCCAGAACGTCCATCAGTCGGGCAGCCTTGGAATAACCGATCTTCAAGCGGCGCTGCAGCATTGCCACGCTCGCCTTGTTTTCCTGCCTGACAAGCAGTGTGGCCGCGGTGACCAGATCATCGTCCACATCTTGCTCGTCATTCTCGGCATCTTCCTCATCGCCCAGATCCTCTGGTGGCTCGCCCTCATCGTCGGCCTCGTCCTCGTCGATCACCGGCATGGAGCGGAAAGCGTTCCGTTCAATCAGATCCCGGAAGAAGAACTGCAGCCAGAAGTCTGACATTTTCAGGTAGATGCTTTTGAACTTGCTGCGCAGCGCCTCGCTGATCGTGAAGGTGCCGTTGATTTTCATGGCCAGCTCGCCGTCCTTACGATAGATCACCATGGAGGCATCCGGACTGATGTAGTCCTTGCTGTCGGCAGCTTCCAGCATGGTAAGCTGTTCCTCCACACCCTGCAGCGGGCGAATCGTCAAAGTGATCGGGTACACATCATGACGGAAACGATAGGAAAGGTCGTGCTCCTCGCACAGGCCGTCCAGTTTCTTCTTTTGGGCTTCGTATTTTGCGATTTCGCTCATTGTTTTTTCTCCTTTCACTTTTTCCCGAGGCGAAGCATAGTACGCCTCATTTCCCAATTATCTTTTCGCCTGGCAAGGCTGGCCTTGTCTTGCGGTTTCAGGTGTTTACCAGAATACGGCGGGTTGACTACCGCGTATCGGTACGTCTGACGGTTTGTGATGGTTACGCTGCCATCATAGTGAGATCCGTTTACCATTTGTTGAGACATTTTTTCTCCTTTCAATCGAGGATCAGGAGCATATCGTTCCATGACTTCTGAACCTGATACTGTTTGATTTCTTCCTCGGTCACATATTTGTGGCCGTAAATGCGCTTCATGTTTGACCATACGCCCCAGGGAACGCGGTACACGTTCCCGGTGGAAAAGCCGCATACCACATAGCATCTGGCGCCGAGCCGGTCTTCCGTTTCCATGTACTCGGCCTGCTCGTCGCTGACGGCGTCTTGCAGCAGCCTGTCGTGCTCGGTGAATTTTGCTTCGAAGATGACCGTGCGACCGCCCTTGATGGTGCCTTTGTAATCAGGCTGTGCGCTCTTGGTATAGCAGGCGAGGAACCGGCCTTGCCCCATGGAACGGATCACCTTCATCGGCTCTGGTGTCTTGTCGATCTTGGCGAATCCCTTTTCGGCGTAGTAGTCAAAAGTCTTGTCCAGCAGATCTTCAAAGGCTCTGCCCTTCGCTCGACTTCTCCGGCCGCGCTTCTGGTTCTCTACGTTTGGAACCGGCAGGGGAGGGAGTTCATTCATCATCTGATAATTCCTTTTCGGCTATCGCCATGGCCTGCATAAAGCTGATATCGCGTACAATACGGAGTATCTTTCCGTTCTTCGTAATCGTCAGATCATACCGGCCCAGCAGATTAGGTTCGATCTTGAAACCTTTTTCGTTCACTGGTTGTATCTCCAGTAATGAGTGCCAGATCCTTCAGCGAACACATCCCGGAGGCAAATGTCGTTGCTCGACCAATTCATAAAGACATATTCGCTCGAAACAGGTCTGCGGCTGTCTTTATGCCATTTATCAAGCTCCTCTCTGGCAATCTGGTAAAGGTTTTCAAGTACGGGGTTGCTCGGGTCGTAGCGCATCCATTGCTGCGGCTGAGCGATCACGTCTTTCAGATTATCCGGGTACTGCTTGGAATCGACTCTGTTAAAAACGCACCAGCAGTATGTCCGGAGGTCATCGCTCTTGTTGTCCTTGACGCCGTAAAGCACCTTGGCCAGCAGCTCGGCCTCTTCGTTTAACTGGATCGTGTAGGGATCGGATTCGATTGCGGCGGCTTCGGCTGCTTCCTGCTCGGCCTTGTATTCCTCAAACCAGCCGCGATAGACTTCAAGGGCTTGCTTCTGGCCATATCGGCAGGCTGCGAGTGTCCAGACCACGAGGACGAGGGCACACAGAAAATACTTCGCGCTGAGCTTTAGAATCCAGCAGAGGCGGCGGTTCGCGCGAACCTTGTCCCGGATTCTTTTGAATACGTTTGCCACAAGAGCCCAAAAAGCACAGGCCTTGGTGACAGCAGGCTGAAAATTGATGTTGATGCTCATTTCTTATCTCTCACTTTCTCTTTTTTCTGTTGAGCTCACGTTTCATCTTGATGCAGTTTTCCATGAGGAATACGGTCGCTTCTTTTCCACGATTGCGCTCTTTCCTGATTTTCTCGTTCCGTTCCTTTTTCGCTTTGTGAACGGGGCATGTTTCATGACAGCCTATCCGCCTGAGAGTGCAATCCTTACACGATCTCTCTGTTTTCGTGAGGAGCCCTCCTATTCTTCGATCATCTTCATGCTGTCGGACAGACCGCCGATCATCTGCTGCACGTTCGGTGGTAGCATGGCCTGCTCTTTCTCGCGAGCTTGCAATGCCCGATAATTCCGCATGAAGTTTGAAGCAACAACACTCTGGACGGTGTCGGCGTCCATCTTCGCCCATTCTCGAAGCTGCTCGGGAGCACCAACGGCTCGCTGCACTTCCGGAGGGAGCTTTGCGAATTCTTTTTTATAGCCGTAAATCCCATTGGAGCATGCTTTTGACACAAGAGACCAGGCATCTTGCTCAGACAATGTACTCACCGGTTTCAGGCTCTGCAGCTTCTCCTTGACCTCCCCGACAGTCGGGGAATACCCGACTGTCCTGGTGGAAATCAGAGCCGCGATTGCGGCCGATACTTCTGCATAACTTTCAGCGGAAAACATTGTCGTCCACAGCTCAATCATGGCCTCCGCATCTCGGCGGGTCAGATCCTTGAATGAATGAGGATAGGCCGCTTTCAGCGTCGCGAGAATTTTTGTTGTCTCTTCGGTGGTCATTTGCTTTCCTCCGCAATCTGCAAGAAGATGTTGTTGGTTCCGCTGGACTTCGATTGCTTATCCTCGGCTTCTTTCTGAGCGGACGAGAGCCAGGTGTTGATAAACCTGGTAATGCCACGCTTCGTCTTTCGCCTCGCCGGATTGTTGATGCACCAGGCGCTCATTTTGCGGAATTCCTTTCGCACATCAACATCAGGAAATAGCGGCCGCATCTTTTCGATATAGGCCTCAACGATCTCATAATCGGTTCCGTCATTGAGGATTAGAGCGATTCCGGACTTTTTCTCCGCGCAAGTCTTCTTATCTCTCTCTAACTCTGTATCTATATCTTTCTCTTTCTCTATCTCTATCTCTATCTCTTGGGGACAAACGGGCGACAAGCGGGGGACAATGTCCCCCTTTTCTTCATTTTCACGCTGCAGCCGCTTCCGTTTCGCTGCGTATGTTTCGCTGTCCAGCAGCTTCGCGACCTCGGTCATGAAAAGAGTTTTGTCATCGAAAACCTCTACCATGCCAAGCTCCGTCAGGATCTTTAGGGCCGAACGAACCACATCAACGTTTGTATGAGTGACGCTGGCCAGCATGGTTTCGGAGTAGGGAATAGTGTCGGAGAATCGGAGAGCCCCTTCGTGGTCTACGCTCTCGAGCATGAGTTTGAGATAGAACAGCACGTAGTCTTTCCCGTTCGGCATGTTCTCGATCACGGTGATGTCATGACGCTTGAAGAAATCCTTATGGAGTTTCAGCCAGTAGTACCGCTCGTTATCTCTTGCTGCCATTTACGTCCTTTCTCGCCTTTTGTGTGGGAGACGTAACCCGTCAATCAAAAGGGAGTTCACCGTCATCGTCCGGCAGCTCGGTAAAAGTCTGCTGCTGGCCCTGCTGGACGGGAGGCTGCGCGTTTGAGTAACTGGACGGCGGCGGATTGTAGCCGTTTCCGGTGCTGGACGGCGCAGCCTGATAGCCTCCGTAGCTGTCGCTGCGGTCTTCACGCTTCGGTTCTCCGAAATAGGTGTGATCGGCTATGATCTCCCAGCTCGTGCGCTTGTTGCCGTCACGATCTTCCCACTTCCGGGAAGTCAGGCGACCTTCCACGATGATTAACTGCCCCTTGCGGAAGTACTTGGAGACGAACTCAGCGCCCGCTCTCCACGCGACACAGTCGATGAAGTCGGTCTCACGACTTCCAGACTGATCGGCATAGTCCCGATCAACAGCCACGGTAAACGAGGCTACAGGCGTTCCGCTCTGCGTAGTACGCAGCTCCGGATCGCGGGTGAGGCGACCGTGAATGAAGATCTTATTAAGCATCGGAGTCCTCCTTGGGCTTGTAGCCGAACTGCGCACAGACGCAGTAGACTACATTCTCGTTGGGGCCGTACTTCCCAAACGAAGAACCGATGACGTCGATTCCCATGCGGGCTCGGGTAAGCTCGTCGTATTCCTTGCGAGGAACGAGGACGAATTCAGTGGTTTCGTTAACAGTGCTTTCTTCCATTTTGTTTCCTTTCCCAGCGTTATTCGCTGTATCGTGCTTTCATTTCCGGGGTATCGGTGTCTATTCCGAGATCCCGGGCTTCCTGGATCGTCTTGTCGATCAGATGTGCCATTTCTGCGCTGTCCATTTCGGAAGTGCGCTTGCGGATCAGATAGCAGTTTTTCAGTTTCCCGTTTTCCTCGATCTGCTTATAGAAAACGGTGTATGGATAGATCTGGTCGATATCGACGGACGGCGGTTGCTTCAAACCGATGTAGTTTCCGTCATCGTCTTTTTTGTAGACGCCGTGATCCTTTACCAACTGCCGCTTTACTTCCTCGTCTGTCAGGCCGCATGTCATAGCAATCTGACCGACCAAAACGTGAAAGTAGGCGTTTGCATCTTTGCTGCGTCGCGCCCGCCACTTCTTGATGCTGACCTCAACATCGAAATCTTTCAGAGCGTCATAGCCGTTTCGGAAATCGCTGTCGAGCTCGATAGTTACTCGGGGCTTGCGGTTATAGCCGAATGAGAAGTCAATCAGGCGACCTTTCATAAGGCTTTCCACTTCTCGGCGTAGATCTTCCAGAGGTCATGATCTACCAGCCAGTCGGTGAAATCGGAGATCACCGGGAAGATGCTGCGCGTCTCGGATGGTGTATAGGTCTCAGTACAGACGTCCGTGCCGTTGGAGATCAGATATGTGAACTCGCGGGCCTCCGGGATAAGCTTCAGATAAAGGGGATGCTGTGTGCTGCTGAAATACTTCCCTCTGTCGTAGCTCTTGGAGAACTTGATGTCGTAGATCGTCCCGGCTTTGAGAACGTCCAGCCGACCGTAAAGAAGAAAACGGATGCCGCCGACTGTGACGGTTTTCTTGGCCTTGTACTGGAACTGACCTCCCCGGACGATCCGCGCGATTCGCTCTGCTGCATCATCCCATTTGCCACCGAGATTCGGGACGCCGTTAACAAATGACATGACAGTATCTTCAAAGTCGATTCCGTTCTGCATGGCCTCGGTGGTCGGTGTAGGGACGCGGTTGAGAACGTCCAGAAACTCGGCGTAGTGATCGCGCTCGGTGGTGGCGTCCTCAAAAGGGTCTTCTTTGATGGCATAGAGCCACGAGGAAAGCAGGGAATGTGTCATCAGGTAGCGGCTCATTACTCCGCCTCCTTCTCCTTGCTGATGTAGCAGCCGGCGCTCTTGCTGAACGTCAGCCCAAGCTCCTTGATCTTGGCGTTCCAGAGGTTGCCGGACTCCTTCGCGGAAGTCAGGGCGTGGTGAAGATCCTTGAACATGGGCATTGCAGCGTTGGCGCTGTCTGCATCTTTGAGGCTGTCAATGATTCTGTGGGCCTCTTCCATCACCGCTTCATAACGAGCCTTTTCCTCTGCTGCCCGCTTTGCTTCTTCCTCAGAGACCTTGTTGTACTGCTCAAAGAGCCGGGTAAGGAAATCGTTCTTCACGCCGGGGCCAAGCTCGGGAATGGCCATCACGCCGTGAATGCCGCGGGTGCCCTTGGCGAAGTATCGCTCGCAGTTGGAGAAGCCGATCGTACGAGTGTTGCCGCGCATTTCCATGAAACCGCCGAGATCCATTACTTCCCACACGTTATTGCGGGAGCTGCCCTCGGCCTTGATGCGGAGCTTGGTGTCGTCTCCGTCCTTTTCCTCCACGGTGTGGAAGATGATCACGATGTGCTTGTCCAGCTCGTAGATGCAGTGGTCAAGGAATCGCTGGAACTCCTTGCCGAGCCAGCCGTAGCCTTTCAGAGACAGGGAACCGTCGCGCTGGCCGTATTTCGGTTCGATTTTCCGGCCATACTGGCCCATGATGGTCAGGAGCTTTCCGCCCGTGTCGATCACGATTGTTTCAAAGTCGCGGAGGTCGTTCTTGACGGCCTGAATCTCCATGTCGCTGGCACCAATGCCGAGATCCTTGCGAAGCTCTTCATAGTCGCGCGGCTGAGTGATGCCCTCGGCCATGTTCAGCACATCGCGGTTGATGCGTTCGGCTGAAAGGTCGACGTCGATATACAGCGGCTTCGGCGCGGACAGCGCGAGGGTGGTTTTGCCGATGCCGGGGAAGCCAGCGATCAGCATTCGGATCTTCTTATCCGAGAAATTCATGTTTTCGGGTCTTACGATCATTCTTGATCTCCTTCCTCATTTTCGTTTTCTTCATCGTCCTGCATCCAGGGCGGATAACCCGTCCGTTCGATGCAGGAGATAATCGGATCATCCGGGATGCCGTAGCTCATTTGCGGCCCCGTTTCTTCTTGGGCTTGATCAGGCCCGCTGCCTGCTGGGCGAGGTCTCGCCAGTTGCGGGCGAACGCGGAGGGCATCTTCTTGCCGTCCATTCCGATGCGCTCTTTGTTGTAGCCGGTTACCTTGGCTTTATCGAGCTGGGCCTTTGCCATCTGGCGGGCTAGCTTGCGAGGGTGAATGCTTTTCTTTTCCATAGGAATCTCCTTTTAATTTGCGGCGTTGATATACGCCAGAATTTGATCCATGATCCAGTCTTGAACGGATTTAAAACCGTCTTGCCTGATCTGAGCGATCAGCTTCTTATAGGTGGCCTCGTCCATCCGGCAGTAAACCCGGGATCGGTTCTTGTGGCCATCCGTGCGGCGGTTTCGCTTGGCCCATCCTTCCGGATCATATTTGAGATACAGGGCCTTGAGCGCGTCATGCTTGATCTGGACACCGTAGACGCTTTCTGCTTCACACTTGGAGAGAAGATAGCGGTCAAACCGTGGATAGATCTTTTGGACAGTCTCGGCCATATCTCGTGCGGGGATAGAACAGGACAAACGGAGGGTCTGCAGATCACTCATTCTGATTCCCTCCGTTTGACAAACGCCCACAAGGCGTGATATACTTCTGTCGGGTAATCAGATGGGCTAACACTGATCCTCGCCGTTCCGAGAATTCGCACTTCTCGGGGCGGCTTTCTTTTTCTCGGGACATATGTCCTCCTTTCACTTTGCGGCCTGCTGGGCCGCTTTTCTTTTTGCAAGCCATTCCTTGTATTCGGCTTGCACTTCCGGATCTCGGAACATTGTCTGAGCCATTTTGTATGCAGCGGCCAACAGGCTTTGCCGCGTCGTTTCCGGGATGCTGGCGTAGTCGATTGCCGCCATGCGATCATCCTCCTTTCGTAAAGTGTCAGACGTGAGATCAATAAGTCGCAATTATGCGACTACCGGGCACAAAAAAACGGCGATCGTCTCGTCGGGCGTGAAGTCAAGAACTTCCACGATTTTGTGAATGTCTCCGACCGTCAGCTTGTTTGTGCGCAGCCTGCGGTAGAAGGTAGTCCTGTCAATATGAAGATCAATTGCAAGACCATCCAGAGATGTGTTCTTCTCTTTTGCTTTCTTTTTGAGAAGATCTTTGTCAATGCAGTACTTCATTCTCTGCCTCCTTTCTGCGATTTGAAAGTCGCATTTAAGCTACTTTCTGTGTTAATATTACCACCACGCACAATGCGTGTCAACAGAAAATATGCATTTTTGCATACATTTATGTTGCAAATTTGCACACAGCATGTTATCATATGGGCGAGGTGATAAATATGACTACCGGTGAGAGGATTAAACAAAGGCGACTTGAAATTGGCCTTACCGCAGACGCCCTTGCTGAAATGATCGGGGTCTCCAGATCCACGATGTTCCGGTATGAGAAAGGAGATATCGAGAAGATCCCATATTTACGACTTATGGAAATTGCAAAGGCATTGAGAACCACGTGGGGCGATCTTATGGGGCTTGACGAAAATGCCGCCCTCCCCGTAACCGGAGAAAGCGGCAAGGAAGCTGCTTCTATTATTGAAAATCTCCCTCAAGAGAAACAGAACGAAGCTCTGCGATATCTACGTTATCTCGCAAGTATTTCAGATAATTAAGATATTCTGCTTTGAACTTCTCGGGTAGGCTTGAAAAGCAATTCTGGATATCAGTTTTATTCATCTTTCATTCTCCTCATTATTGTGCTTGTCGACAGCGAATTGATTATAGCATAAAAATTACAAATAATTACAGAGAATCTTGTCGACGGAAGGGAATAACGTAATGCGCAAAGAAAATACAAAGCCTGTTATAAATCAAAGTCAGCCAAAGAAGAAAGCGCCGAAAGCGCTGCGAGTAATTGCGACAATTGCCTTAGTGTTTGCAGCTCTTGTTTTCATCATCGTGTTCCTGTCAACGAAAGATAACACGAGCCACGAATCTGCGCCTAAGCCGGTTGAAGCCACAGAGACAGTTAAGATTTTACTTGGCAGCAATGATGCTGGTGAATATGGGCGTGAAATCGTACTGAATGAAGGAACGGAAAACGAATACCGGTTCTATGGGTTCTATATTCCTGCGGGCGAGTATAAAGCCTCATATAATGCAAACGGGGCTTGCCAGATAACGATTTGCACAGATGGTATTTCTGTTAGAGACGACGGAATAGAAGAGATTATTGTTTCTGAACAGAAACCGATAGTCTTGCTTGCAGGTGAAGAAGTGCAGATGACTATCTCTGAGAATGAATACATTAAGCTTTCAGACGACGCCGTGGGACTGGAGCTTGAGAAGATCAGCTGATAGATAAGCACAGGAAAGGGGGGCGGGCAGAATCGCAAAAAAGAAGATACAAAAGGCCAGCGGAAAGCGGGCCGTGATCTATGCCCGCTACTCTTCGAATAACCAGCGTGAAGCGTCAATCGAGCAGCAGGTGGAGTGGTGCACCGGCCTGGCCGAGAGATACGACCTGGAGCTGATCGATATCTACTCCGACAAAGCCATATCCGGAAGAACCGATAACCGGCCAAGCTTCCAGCGCATGATGCGGGACGCGAGGACCGGGCTGTTTGATTACGTCCTGGCATGGAAGTCCTCACGCATGGGCCGCAATATGCTTGAGGCAATGATTAACGATGCAGCACTCAGGGAGCAAGGCGTCACAACAATCTATGTTGAGGAAGACTTCGAGGACAACGCTGCCGGCCGGTTTGCTCTCCGGAACATGATGAACGTCAACCAGTTTTATTCCGAGGCTCTGGCCGAGGATGTGAAGCGGGGAATGATGGACAATGCCAAGAAGTGCATGGTTAACGGCAAGATCAGCTATGGATTCCGTAAAGGATCAGATGGCCGGTATGAGATCGTCCCGGAGGAAGCGGAGATCGTGCGCGAGATCTTCTATCGGATCATTGATGGATGGCAGCAGCGAGACATCCTGGACGATCTGAACCGCCGCGGCATCAAAACGCACGGAGGCGGGGAGTGGAAGCGGCAGAGCTTTGGCACATTCCTCCGCAATGAGCAATATATAGGCGTTTATTCATATAACGGAATCAGAATCGAAGACGGTATACCGGCCATTCTGGACCGAGAGACCTTTGAGGAGGTACAGACTATTTTAACCACAAAAAAGAATCCTCGGGGCCGTCGTCGCAAGGCAGAGGATTACATGCTGACCGGTAAGCTGTTCTGCGGTCATTGCGGTGAAGCTATGGTTGGCATTTGCGGTACTTCCAAAACAGGAGAGAGGCATTATTATTATCTTTGCCAGGGGAAGCACAACAAGTCCGGATGCAGCAAAAAGAATGAACGCAAGGAAAAGATTGAACAAGCTGTAATCAATGCCGTTAAGGCAATTATTATGGACGATGAAACAATCGACTGGATTGTAGCCGGTTATCAGAAGTTCATGGACGATCTGCGTGGCCAGTCGGCTATTACAGCTATGGAAAAGGAACTGGCCGAGACAGAGAAGGGAATAGAGAACCTTATGCGGGCAATCGAGATGGGGATCATCACCGATACCACCAAGGCTCGTATGATGGAACTGGAAGGAAACAAAAAGTATCTTGAAGTACGTATACGAATAGAAAACCGCATGTTCATGGATCTGGATCATGACCAGCTCCGATTTTCAATAGAGCGTTTCCGAGATCAGAATATCAACGACAAAGCTTATCAAAAGGAGCTTATAAACACCTTCATCAAGGCTGTTTACGTTTATGATGATCGATTGAAGATCGTCCTGAACCGAGGGCCTGGCGATGAGGTAGAAGTCCCCTTTGAAGAAATCGCCACTTTTGAAGGGGAAGATATTGAGGCCTCGAGTGTTCGTATAAACGAAGATAAGGCGTACCAAACCGTACCTGTACGAACACCACCGATAATGATTCAACCTTATGGAATCGTTATTGTGGTGTCGTATTGAGGGATTGAAAAGGAAGAGCCTCGTGCGATTACCGCACGGGGCTTTTTCTTTTTGCCCTCGTGGCCCTCCTTAAAAACGTATGATTCTTTCGGAATACGTATTTCTCTTACGATTCGACCAAAAAATCATACAGGATGCGCTATTATCGTGCGCAGAAGGAGCGACCACAATGATTCGGATTTATCTGTCCCGTCTTCTCGGCGAAAGGAGATGGACACAAGCCGATCTTGCCAGGAAGACCGGTATCCGTGCGGCAACGATCAATGAATACTACAACGAATTTGCCGAGCGAGTGAAGCTGGAACATCTGGACTTGATCTGTGAAGCCCTCGGGTGCGAGCTGGGCGAGCTGATCCAGCGCGTACCGGACGCGAAAACCAAATAGCCCCAAAAGGAAAAGACGCAGGCCGTCACTATCACGTGACTGTCTGCGTCTTTTTTTGCGTTTTAGAACCTGTCTCCGCTTGGAAGCTGGAAGTAGCACACAAATTCAGCGCCAAGAGCTTCGGCGATCTTTTCCAGATCGGCCGAGCTAAACTTGCCGGTATTCATCCTCTGGTGGAATGCAGATGGTGAGGACCCAATTCGCCGCGCGAGCTCTGCTTCGGATATGCGAATGGCTGCGCATGCAGTCCGGATCTTTGTCGGAATGTCCATAAAATCACCTCACGTATCACTATACAGAATAGGCTTGCAGATGTCAAGAAAAATCTAAAAATATTTAGAAAATCCTCAAGAAAATGCTTGACATTATAAAGGAAATCCTTTATAATAGGACACAGAAAGACAAAGAAAACAGGAGGTAAAAACAATGAATTTCGAAGAAATCAAGGTCAAGGTCATTGAAACGATCTGGAGAATGAATCAGCAGGCCAGCGAAGGTGACGTAAACAGAAACCACGTTAATTACGGAGCGGTCCAAGCCTACGGCGATATCCTCCGGTGCATGGGACACGAAACCGCGCTCAACAACTGCTGGGAAAATGACAAAGGCTGTCTGGTCATCAGCAAGGCAAAGATCGACGGCGAAGAACTCCCTATCATTTAAGGCCCCTCAAGGATCGAGCCAATCGGCCCTTTCCCAACAAACCATAATCAAGGAGGATAACTAAATGAAGCGGTTTTCTGAAAGAGAGCTTTGGGCATTCGTCAACCGGGCCGACACCCACGAGAAGATCCGAATTGCAGACGAATTCCTGTCGAAGCTCGATTACCTGGACATTGACGTGTACCACGACATGATGGACGCGCTGGCCTACAAGAGCCGGGAGCTGTACCGCCATGACGATGAAGATGAAATCGAAGACTATGACGAGTACCTGGACAGCTATAGAAAGAATCAGGACGAATACGGCCGGTATCTTTGCCGGTGCCGAGAGTACAATCTTTAAAGGGGGAACAAACAATGAAACACACTCACACCGATTACTTTTCCGCTCCGGCCATCACTCGCAACCGCATGTGGGATCGAGACACGGTCCGCCAAGCCTGCATAGCCAACCACCTGTACACTGATGGCGACAACGAAGCCTATTCCAAGATGCTGGACATGGCAGACCGAACGGAGCCGACCACCAAGGCTATGTACCTGGTAGCGAAGGATATCCAGGAGCACAGCTTCGAGCAGACGATCACGAACATTATGTTCATCCTCGAGCGCTACGCCGTGATCACCACCTTCGAAATCGACGGCAGCGACATGATTTGAAAGGAGACCGATATGAAGAAAGCGAAGATGGAAAAGCACACTTGGGTCAAGATCGGGTATTGCTACACCGGATGCCCCGACATGATCACTGCGACAGTAACCCACTGCACGATCAATGAGGCAATGAGGACGGTGCTGTTCACGCAGACCGACTTTGGCAAGGAAGTACACAGCCTGCACGTTATCAGCTACGCCTAACAAACGAAGCCCGTCACGGAGGTCACGATGACAGAAAGGATATAAAGATGACCACAAGAGAAGTGATTTCCAAGCTGCCGAAAAATATAGCAAATACCCTTGAATCCCTACGCATGGATTATAGAAACCCCGTGATTTCTAAGGATGCAGCAAGAGCGAGGTTGGCCGGATATGTGCTCGGGCTCCGCGATGCCGGTTATATCACTGAGAGTGAACGTAAAATATTGTTTGTGTATGGGACAATATAAGCCGAAACGGGCGAAAGCCCGTCGCTGCGAACCGCCCAACGCAGCCTGACGATGGCAGGGCAGAAAGGAAAAAAAGATGCAGAACAATCCAAACATCGAAGAGGTACTTGAAAGAACTCGTGAAGAGTGCCTGCGCGGGATGAGCAACTCCCATTCCTATGGAGGTAGATTGGCTTGGTACTATACCCATTGTGGCGAAATCGAAATGGCCTTGCATCTGGGACTTATATCGCAAGAACGCTTCGAGGATCTCAACGAAGAATGGCACAAGAACCAGCCAACACAATAAGCCGAAACGCCCTCCGGGGCGTCCACCGTGGGATCGCCTCCCGGTGCCGATGATGGCAGGCGAGAAAGGAATAACATGAAACTTAAAGAGCTTTGGAGATTAAGCCCACAGGCAGCAACCTTCATCGTTTACCGAGATGATGGTATACATGAAACTCGCCGGGAGGAGTACCACGGTGACAAGACAATCGGCGAGCGGATGGTGGCCCGGATTACTCCTACGTCCTATCCGATGATGAAACATGTTTTGGAGGTAGAACTTAAATGAGCGAACTGAAACGGTACGGGCTGGTCCGGTGCTCCAAGAAGACCGGAAAGATCGACACAGCCATGACGGGCCTCGGAAAAGGGCTCCTGCAACTGTGGGGCTTGCAGAACACTACCAAGAGCAAGCGCACAGTGATCTTTGAGCTGGACACCGGGATCATCGAGACGATGTACACCGGAACGGAAGACGGATTCCCTGAAGTGGAAAAGGGGATCAGCAGCAAGGGCCTGATGGTCAACGATGATCTTCGAGCGGAGATGGCGGAGGAGGCCACAGTATGAAAGCCTGGGACTGGCACTTTGAGGCCGAGGACGGAGGCCTGAACTGCTCGGGCGGCTGGCCGCTGAAAAGCGAGGCCGAGGCCGTGAAAGCCGGACGGCGCTGGATGCGCGAGACCAAACGTAAAGGAACGCTGACGGCAAAGCAGGTCGTTTTCAAGACGGTATCCTATATCGCAGATTATTGATATTCAGGCTGACCTAACAGTATCACGGGGAGAAAGGAAACAGGATGACAGATCGGCAAAGACAGATGATCGCGGGGTATCTTCCAAATCCCCGCGATCCAGACCTTGATCCATTTGACTACTATGTAGAGGATATGCGTGGTCGAGCGATAACGGTTCATATCGAACAGATTGCCTTTAATACCTACGGCACCACAATCTATCAGGTACGTACGGAATCCGGCAGGCTGGTACACGGACCGTATGAGACGGAGACCGAGTTATTGGGCGGGGGCTGGTACACGATGGGCAGTCTCTATGACAACAAGGAAGACTGCATTCATAGCGAGCACAGCATGTATGACGGTTGGGAGGAGCTGCGGGAACTGCAGCAGAAGGAGGCAATAACATGATACACTTCAACAGCCGCGGAGAGAGCGGTAACATCTTCTTCATCCTGGGCATGGTCCGGGCCAAGATGCAGAAGCAGCGCAGGATCACCGAGTACAACGACATGTGGCAAGAGGTCCAGAACAGCGGATCGTATGAAGCGGCCTTGGAGATCATCGGCCAGCACGTCCATCTGATCGACGATGCAACCGGAAAGCGGTACGGGGCATGACAGAGGGATATGCCCGATTCGAGGAAGTCTGCGAGGCGTTCATCGCCTCAGATCAGGAGCACCGGCAGCAGGCGCTTGAAATCCTCGACGAGAACGAACGCAAGACATTCTTACAGGGAGTAGCCCTGTACCGACTTTTTACGCGTCCGGAATACTACCGGGAAGCTGTAGCGGCGTTGGCCGAAAACATGTATCACGAATTCACGAAGGGAGAATAACCATGTACAGAGATTTTGTTGAAGCACCCGAGAGAGTGGAGGCAGGTGGGAAAGAGTGGTGGATTCAGGCACTCCACCACAGGGACGAGACTATCGACGTGGTGAATGTCTATGACGAGAACGGCGACTACGTGGCGGACTTCAAGACCAAGGAAGAAGCGTATCGGTTCATATCCGGAAACAAAGAGAGCTAAGCGGACGCCAGAAGGCCCCAAATCTTCGTTGCAACGGCCCTGCACCGTCAAGACCATGTTTCTATATTCCTGCATCTTGCGTCGCAGAAACGCGCCGTGATGCTTGCAAACGCGTCTCATATGTGATATTGGTATACTCGCAATCTGAATCAAGCACCGGAGTTCGCCGCTCCGGTGCTTTTATTGTGGCTCGCTCCTTCGACAGGAAGCCGAAAGGCAAACAACGGTCGAAGGAGGGAGTTCCAATTCTGTACTTATCGACAAATGTGTACGATGAGGCACTGAACCGAATACGGTTCCTGTTCGACACTCATGACGATATCATAATCAGCATGAGCGGAGGAAAGGATTCCGCGGTTCTCTTCAACCTCGCTCTGATCGTAGCGAGGGAGAAAAACAGACTGCCTTTGAAAGTTTTCTGGCTCGACCAGGAAGCCGAATGGCAGGCGACGGTCGATTACATGACCAAGATCATGCACCGGGAGGATGTGAAGCCCTATTGGTTCCAGATTCCCTTTGACTTTACGAACAGTCTTTCTCCGGTGTGCAATTTCCTCCGGGTATGGGACGAGGCCGAGGAAAAACGATGGGTACACCCGAAAGACCCGGTCTCGATCAAAGAAAACCCGAGCAGCAAAAACCGATTCCACGATCTGGTGAACACGCTGCCGGAGTACTGCACGGATTCCGATAACTGTGCGGTCCTGGTCGGCATGAGGATCACGGAAAGCCTTAACAGACGGGCGTGCATAGCCTACGGAAAGGTGGTGTATAAGGGAGTAACCTGGTGTAAGAAGAAGAAAGGTAAGCATCAAGTATTCTGGCCGATCTACGACTTCACCAACGATGATATCTGGACAGCCATAGCCAGAAATCATTGGGACTACAACAAAATCTATGACTATCAGTATCAGGCCGGAGTAGCCAAGCAGAGCATGCGCGTCTCGGCGCTGATACATGAAACCGCATGGCATTCAATTGAATTTCTCCAAGAATTTGAGCCGAAGACCTATGACCGCTTCGTGCGGCGGATCAGCGGCGTCAGCACTTTCGCCCACGCCTTCGACACGGGGGACGTGATGCCGAGGGAGCTGCCGTTTGCCTTCGCCTCATGGAAAGAGTACAGGGACTACCTTCTGGACAAGATCACACAGGATCAGTACAAAGACTTGTTCCGCATGCGCTGGAAAGGGCAGGACGGAGACGAGTGGTACAAGGTCCATATCAAAGAGATCCTGGTCAATGACATTGACGGGACGATCAACGGCAACGCCAGAAGCAAGTTCCGAATCAGCACCCGGAGAGAGAACGGATATTACCGCAATCGAGACCGGGCCGAGTTTGAGGCTTTGAAAGGAGAAGTTCAATGATTTCAGATCAGCCGATTTGCCATGTTCAATGGATTCCGATTCAGAAAGTCCACGCAAATTCCTATAACCCCAATTCCGTAGCGCCACCAGAAATGAAGCTGCTCTACACCTCGGTCAAAGCCGATGGTTACACGCAGCCGGTGGTGGTGATCTACGACGAGAAGAAAGACCGCTATGTGATCGTTGACGGCTTCCACCGTTATTCCATCATGCGGCGCTATTCCGACATCTACGCCATGTGCGAGGGAAAGCTGCCGTGTGTGGTGCTCGAAGGAAAGACGATGAACGATCTCATGGCCTCGACCGTGCGGCACAATCGCGCCAGAGGAAAGCACTCCATCAACGGCATGTCCAACATTGTCATGGAAATGCTGCTCAACGGAGCCTCGGACGTGGAAGTATGCAACCAGCTCGGCCTTGAGGCCGAGGAGCTGGTCCGCCTGAAATACATCACAGGCTACGCTAAACTGTACGAGAATAACGAATTCACCCGCGCGCAGATCAGTCCGAAACAGGCGCAGATCGCCGCGGCGTACAGGAAGGAGCAGGCCGATGAAGTATAACACGGCGGTCAAAGCTCACGGCAGCATCCCGGAAGGAAAGAAGATCTTGAACGAGATCTTCACTGGAAACGGCCTGATGGTTTTCCAGCACGACATTTGCAAAGGAATCGCACCGGCGTTCCGTGCCTGCGATGCCATCCATACGGAAATCGCATGGGTGGCCGGGTACAAGAAGTTTACCCAGGGCTCAATTGCCGAAGATACGACCTTTGACGAATACTGCACCGCGATTCAGTATCTTTGCAGGGAGCTCAATGTCCCTGCGTTCATCGTTTGCGGAAAGCAGAACGTAAAGAAGCTGGCGCCTGACCGGATCATTACCGTCTACTATTCCTTTCACAGGATCGATGCGCTGTACGCGGTCTTTAATTACGATAAAGAATTTTCCCCCAAAAATGAATACGAGGGGCGCGACTTTGTTGCAAGCCACTTCGACAATGTGCTCGACCCGTGCTGCGGCTTCGGCATCCTGGCCGAAGATCTTCAGCGATATGGCAAGCGCGGCGTGCTGACAGACATCAACACGACCTGCCTCGAGTACATTAACGACCGATTCATTAGAAAGGGGAAAGAATAATGGACTTTCAGATTGTAGATAAAATCGAAATGCGGAAGGTATCGGATATTAAGCCGTATTTCCGCAACCCGAGAAAAAATGAAAAGACCGTCGAGATGCTGGTCGACCTGATTCCGCGTGTCGGATTCAACGTCCCGATCCTGATCGACGAGGACGGCGTGATTGTAAAAGGTCACGCCAGATACCGTGCTGCCATCCGCTTGGGCCTCGAAAAAGTCCCGTGCGTGATTACTCATGCAGACGAGGAAGCAAAGAAGCTGGACCGTCTGGCAGACAACAAAGTATCGGAGCTCTCCGAGTGGGTCAACGATGATCTGCTCCATGAGCTCGATATGCTGACAACGGACTTTGACCTCTCGAAGCTCGGCTTCCCAACACTCGATATGGACGAGCTCATTCCAGATCTCGATCCGGAAGAAGAGGAAGAAAGCGAAGAGGAAAAGAGAGCGCGTTATCAGGCATTCCTTGACAGCCATCCGAGTGAGCCGCCCAAGGAGCTGATCACGACGCAGGCCAGCATTGACACCGCTGCCGTAAAGCAGCAGAACATTCCAGAGAAACCGAAGAAGTACTTCAAAGTGATCTGTGAGAAGTGCGGCCACGTAATGTTCGTGGCAGAGGGAGATGCGCTCCCGTTAACAGATTGACCCTCCTGCAAAAAATACGCCACACGACGGCTGCGCGAAAGCGTTGGGATGAAACAAACCGGGCCGGTGAAAATCCGGCAACCAATAAAACGGAGGATAAAGGCATGGAAGAGACAGAAAAGATCCCGGTCTATCTGAAAATCGTAAACGGGAAAACCGTCTGCATCTGCCATGCACGAGATAAAGGCTGCAAGCAGAACTGTCAGCGCGACACCGTCACCAGAGACAAGTTTGACGGCTGGAAAGACACGCTGTACAGAAACAAATTCGGGAGGTGAGCTTTTGGCAAGAAACCCGAATCAGAATGCAAACTTGCTTAGAGGCAATCCAGATACTCAGTTTAAGAAAGGCAGCCGAGAAGCGGCCGAGGCCGGACACAAAGGCGGAGTAGCCAACGGTGAAAAAAGCAAGATGAGGAAAACAATCAGGAAAGAGCTGGAAGAGCTACTTGCAAAGCACCCGATCGACAAGGAAGGAAACGAAAGCGAACTCAGCTATCAGTCCGCTATGATAGCGGCGCTGCTCAAAAAAGCGCTCAAAGGCGATACGAAAGCCTTTGAGATCATCCGAGATACAATTGGAGAGAAACCGGCCGAGAGAATCACGCTGGCACAGATCGACCAGGACACCATTGATGAAGTGGAAAAGATGGTGATGGGCGATGAAGCGTGAGCAGGCTGTCAGGTTCCTACTCGATCATCCGGTTAAATTTGCACATTCCCTCGGCTTCACAAAACTGACCGATCTGCATAATGAATGGATCAAGGACATGGTGAGAGGCCGAGAGGATAGGACACTGCAATCTCACCGCGGCTCCTACAAAACGACCTGCGTCTCCATCGCCTTGGTGGAGATCTTCATCCTTCTCCCCAATCTGCGCACGTTCTTCATGCGAAAGACAGACACAGATACCAAGGAAGTCATCAACCAGGTCAAAAATATTCTCAAACACCCCAAAACGCAGTATCTCATTCGCTGCATTTGGGGTGTTGACCTTGTTTTCACCAAAGAGAGCTCAGACGAGCTCTCGTCCAACCTGTGCCAGGACGTTAAAGGTACAGCGCAGCTCAGTTCCCTTGGCGTCAGCGGATCGCTGACCGGAAAACACTATGACCGGATCTTTACCGATGATATTGTTAACCTGAAAGACAGAATCAGCCGGGCCGAGCGTGAGCACACCAAGGCAATCTATCAGGAGCTGCAGAACGTCAGAAACCCAGGCGGCAGAATCTACAACACAGGAACGCCTTGGCATAAGGAAGATGCGTTCACAGTAATGCCTCCTGCGCAGAAGTACGATTGCTATACCACCGGATTGCTGGATGAAGAAAAGATCCGAAGCCTGCGAGAATCCATGATCGCCTCGCTCTTTGCGGCCAACTATGAGCTGAGACACATCGCTTCCGAAGACATCATTTTCCCGGAGCCTGTGACCGGCGCTGATCCCGCTCTGATCGAGCAGGGTGTTTGCCATGTTGATGCTGCCTATGGCGGTGACGATGGAACGGCGTTCACAGCTTATCGCAAGGTGAGCGTAAAGATACCGGCCAAAGATGGGCAGCCTGAGAGAACCGTCACAAAACACTATTTGCTCGGCAAGCTATGGCACAAGCATGTTGAGGACTGCGAGGACGAGATTATATCCATTCGCAAAAAGATTAACGCCGGGAAGATCTATTGCGAAGATAACGGCGATAAAGGTTATCTCGGCAAGGACCTTCGAAAAAAAGGCGAACGCGTGGTTATCTACCACGAAGATATGAATAAGTTTATCAAAATCACATCCTACCTGAAAGCAATCTGGAAGGATGTGATTTTTGTTGATGGCACAGATCCGGAGTACATCAATCAGATTTGCGACTACAACGAAAACGCAGAACACGATGATGCACCGGACAGTGCTGCTTCCATTGTCCGCGCACTGTGGAACAGGAAGGAATCCGACAACAAGTACGAGTCGATTTTGAGGTGAAGAAATGCTGACTTATGAAGATCTCGTTGCAGCAGGCGAAGACCAGCACGATCGCATTAACTTTGTTGTGACAGCGATCTCGGAGCATAGAGGCTCGGATGAATACAAAAACGCGCTCTCTGCACAGGCATACTACGACGGCGAAAACCCGACCATCATGCACTATGAAAAGCTTCTGTATGACATGGCCGGTAAAGCCCACGTCGATATGTGGACAGCAAACCATAAGATCGCGTCCAGTTTCTTTACCTTTGCTGTCGATCAGGAAGTGTCGTATCTTCTCGGAAACGGCGTTCGATTCTCGGATGCAGGCACGGCAAAGAAGCTTGGCAAGGATTTCGATCAGGAAGTAATGGACGCGCTTGAGTATGCGCGCATTGCCGGTGCTTCCTACGGCCTATGGGACAACGATCACCTTGTTGTTTTCAAACTCACGGAGTTCAAGCCACTCTATGGCGAGGACACCGGAGAGCTGAAAGCCGGCATTCGCTTCTGGCTTCTTGCAGACGACAAGCCTCTGCGGGCGACACTCTATGAACTGGATGGATTCACGGAGTACTCGCAGAAAAAAGGCGAGGAAATGGTCGTCGTCCAGGAAAAGAGACCGTACAAGATTAAAACCACCGGCACGAAAGCGGAGGGAGCGATCAACAGCGACGGCGAGAATTACAATGGCTTTCCCGTTGTTCCGCTCTATTCCAACAAAGCCCACAAGTCTGCGCTGAACGGTCACCGCAACACAATCGACGCTCTTGACATTGCCAGATCCAGCATGGTCAATGGTGTGGATGAAGGGGCCCTGATCTATTGGGTGCTCACAAACTGTGGCGGAATGGACGATATTGACGATGCCAAATTCATTGAGCGAATCAAGACTTCTCATGTAGCTCATGCAGACGGTGATGCTGGAGCAACAGCCGAACCTCATACAATAGAGACGCCGTTTGAGGGCAGCAAGGTCACTGTGGATATGCTGATCGATCAGCTCTACGATGACTTCCAGGCCTTTGACGCCAAATCCATGACTGCAGCGGACATGAGCGCGACGGCAATCAAGGCCGGATATTCCCGACTTGATATGAAGACCGATAAGATCGAAAGACAGGTCACACGCTTCGTTAACGGCATCCTGTCATTGGCCGGAATTGACGATAACCCGACATACCAGCGAAATCAGATGATCAATGCCACGGAGGAAACCACTCGTATACTTCAGCAGGCGGAGTACTTCGACGAGGAATACATAACCAAGAAGCTTTTGGCAATCAATGGCGACGTCGACATGTATGACGAGATCATGAAACGCAAAGATGACGAGAATATGAGGCGCCTCAAGGAACTGGAGGACAAGCTTGCAGCCGCCGAGAAAGACAATGCCGAAGTGACGCCGCCCGCAGAAGAAGGAGCTGTTGAGTAATGCCGGATCGAGGCCATGAGCTAACTGAGGCGATGTTGGCCGATTTAGAGGACCGTGTGGCCCTCGAATACGCCCAGGCATCGCGGGATATGCAGAAAAAGTTCGCGGCCTACATGGAAGAATTCGCCGCCGGAGAGGCAAAGCAAAAGAAGCTTCTGGAAGCAGGGAAGATTACGCAAAAAGAATTCAACGACTGGCGCTATCGACACATGATGATGGGAAAGCGCTGGAAGGACATGTGTGATGTCCTCGCGACCGACATGGAGCACACGAACGAAATAGCGCTTGCGATCTCCGAGGGAAAGATGGCGGATGTTTATGCTCTGAACGCCAACTTTGCCACATACCAAATCGAGCATGACGCCATGATCGACACGAGCTTCACGCTTTATTCTCACAAAACAGCAGAAATGCTCTTGAAAGAGCAGCGGCAGCTTATGCCTGGGCCGTCTACCCGCAAGGCGAAAGAGATTGCTGCCAACAAGTCCATGCAGTGGAACAAGCAGAAAATCCAGTCTGCTGTCCTTCAAGGCATTATGCAGGGTGAGACACCCCAGCAAGTCGCAAAGCGCTTACGCAGCGTTGCAACGATGAATTACAACGCTTCCGTTAGGTATGCGCGGACGATGACCACGAGCGCGCAGAACTCTGGACGTTATGAAGGTTATCACCGGGCTAAACGTGTCGGTGTCGATCTTACAATCGAATGGCAAGCTGTGCTTGACGGCAGAACGCGTCACTCCCACCGCATGATGCATGGGCAGCGGCGAGATCTGGATAAGCCGTTTGAACTGGACGGCGTGAAGATCCTCTACCCAGGGCAAAGCACCGGGCCGGGATCGTCTGATATCCCTCAATCCATGATCTGGAACTGCCGCTGCACGCTTCTGGCGTTGGTCAAGGGCTTTGAGGGAGAAACAGTGAAGAGCTCGCCAGGCCTGCGTGATATGACCTTTGAAGAATGGCAAGCAGGGAAAACCGACGAGCGGGATAAGCACAAACTGACGGATAACCGAATGTACGGGGAATACAAAAAGCTACTCGGAAGCAAAGCCCCAAGCAGTTTGAAGAAGTTCCAAGATATCAAGTACGGAGATCCGGACAAGTGGGAAGCCTTGAAGCGCAAAGCAAGGGAGGCCCGGAAAAATGGCTGACGTTACGATTGAGATAAACGATAATCTCAAGGAGGTCATGGAGCTGCTGGAACGAGCGACTGAGGCTGCGCTTGAAGAAGTCGGTACAACGGCTGAGACATACGCCAAGCAAAACGTAGCAAAAGGCGTCCCGCGCCATGCTGATTCCTGGTATGTCCCTAAAGGCGCTGCCGGCCTTGAAGGAAGCATTGACCATAAAGTGAACATGTCTGAAAAAGCCGTCTACATTGGTACCAACAACGAACACGCAATTTACAACGAGATGGGCACAGGCATTTACGCAGAGGGCGGAGGCCGTCAAAGCCCGTGGGCCTACATGGGCGAGGACGGACAAGTACACTGGACGCGAGGAATCACGCCGCTGCACTTCCTGAAAAAAGCCGCAGAGGATCACGCCAGCGAATATAAAACCATCATCGAACAGACGATGAAAGGAATGTAAACTTTAATTTTCAAAATCCAAACTATAAAGCAAACAGTTTTGAACTTTGTTTCGATCCTGTTTGCTTTTTTGTTTGCTCGCGACGCCAAATGGCTTGGCACCGGTTTTGTACTCCGGCTATCGCAGTTCGATTCTGTGCGCGAGCCCCAACAAATGATCGCCGCGTTGCTATGGGAGCGCGGCATATAAATAGGCCCAAATGGAAAAAGCTGCTTCACGGTGACAGCAAAACACCGTGCGCGGTACTGATCAAAGCCGCGATAAGAAGGTAAAACCCGCGAAGTACAGCGGTTTTTATATCAATCTAAGGCCGAAGAACTGGCCCCAAAGAAAAGGAGATTGTGTCATGGCACTTACCCGCGAATTTCTCACCGCACTGGGCATCGAAAAGGAGAAGCACCAGGCTATCATCGACGCCCACACCGAAACCACCGAGGCTCTGAAAGCAGACAGAGACCGGTACAAAGCTGACGCCGACAAGCTCCCCAAAGCACTGGAGGATCTGAAGAAGGCGCAGGAAGCCGCAAAGGATCGCGGCGACTACGACAAGCTCAAGCAGGAGTACGAGAACTACAAGGCCGACGTTGCCAAGAAAGAGGCGCTTGCCAACAAGAAAGCTGCCCTGCGCGAAATCGCGAAGGACGCAGGACTTTCCGAGGCTGGCATTGCCAAGGCCCTGAAGTATCACGACTACGACAAACTGGAGCTTGACGAGAAGGGCGCGGTCAAAGAAAAGACCGCAATTCTGAAAGGCCTTAAGGAAGAGTGGCCCGAGTATATCGTGACCACCGAGACCAAAGGCGCAAACACCGCCACACCGCCTGCCGGCGGCAACCTCCCGACCAAAACGCGCAAGGAAATTCTCGACATCAAGGACGAGAACGAGCGCATCAAGGCGATTGAGGCAAACCCGGCAGTATTTGGCCTGGCATAAAAATGAAAGGAGCTAAATAAATGGCTGCACTCGAGAATCTTACCAAGAGCGCTGATATCGCAACCAGCGCGAGAATCATCAATTTCGTTTCCGCTTTCGACGCCGACTGGGCCGGCCTGCGTGCCCTGTACGGCATTACCCGGCCGATCCGCAAGGCCCCCGGCACTCAGCTCAAGAGCAAGGTCGCCACTGTTACTCTCGCTGATGGCGCCGTCGCAGAGGGTGATCTGATCCCCCTGAGCCATGCAACCGTCATCGAAAAGCCGTATGAGGAGATCGCCATCGAAAAGTACGACAAGTCCGTCTCCATCGAGGCCATCAGCGAGCACGGCTATGATGACGCCATCCTGCGCACCGACCGCGAGTTCCGCAAAAAGCTGATCGCCAAGGTCCAGAACAAGTTCTACGACTACCTCAAGACCGGCTCTCTGACCAGCACCAAGTCTAACTTCCAGGCTGCTGTGGCCGAGGCCGAGGGCCTTGTGCGCAACAAGTGGGACGAGATGGACATGGGTCTGACTGAGATCGTCGGCTTTGCCAACATCATGACCGCCTATGACTACCTCGGCGCTGCGCAGATCACCACGCAGAACGCGTTCGGCATGACCTACATTGAGAACTTCATGGGCATGCGCCGCCTGTTCCTCTCCTCCAAGATCCCTGCGAATAAGATTCTCGCCACTCCGACCGACAACCTGAACCTGTACTATGTCGATCCTTCCGACTCCGACTTCGCTCGGGCTGGCCTGCGCTACATGACCATGAGCGATGTGGTTGAGCCCGGCACCGAGGGCGTGAACAACCTGATCGGCTTCTGGACTCAGGGCGACTACGACCGTGCCGCCAGCAACTGCTATGCACTCATGGGCATGACCATGTTTGCCGAGTATCTGGACGGCATCTCCAACGTCACCATCTCTAACGGCTGATGGCCGGCCGCAAGAACTACACCGTCAATTCAGAGCCCGGGCTGAACGTGAGGGCAGAACCTTCCCGTTCAGCCCGCGTGCTTAAGATCCTGAAAGACGGTGAAAAAATCGCTGTCGACAATGCCGCGGAAGCTCCTGATGGCTGGAAAGCCCTCATGGATGGCGGCTATGTCATGGCAAATTATTTGAAGTAAGAGAGGAGCGGTGCAAATGCTGACTTCTTTAACTGAATTGTGCCAGGAGCTTCGAAACTGGTTCGACAGGGAGCGGTATACCGGCACGTTTGAAATTACGGACGGCAGCATCACCGCCCCGTTTCTTCTTCCCGGCCAGTATTACCGGATTATCGGCTCTGTTTTCAACGATGGCGTCCATGAATATCTTGATCCGGGTGATGTTCTGAACGATGAAGTATTCACCGGTGCTGTTTGGGCTCTCGCGATCCCAAAGCCCGTCATTAAACTGGCAACTGAGATTACCGAATGGCGGGCCAAGTACGAAGGCGCTGACAGCCCAGCCCTTTCCCCATATACATCTGAGAGTTTCGGAGGATATAGCTACTCGAAAGGTAGCTCAGGCCGTTCAAGCACTTCGAGCGGCGGAGGGGTGACGAGCTGGAAAGATACGTTTGCCGGCCGTATGAACGCATGGAGGAAACTGTAATGGGCCTATTATTCGCAGCCTTTGAGCCGTTTGTCATGATGGATCGGCACAGTGAAAAAGATTCATACGGCACCATCAAAACGACCTGGACAGAAGGAGCCGAATTTGATGCAGCCGCGACGTTTGATTCGTCGATGGAAGCTCGCATTGGCGGAGTTCAAGGCGTAACGAGTCTCTACACGATCACGACGCACCGCGCCATCAATCTGCGGCACCATGATGTGGTCAAGCGTATTTCGGACGGAAAGATCTTCCGTGTGACGTCTGACGGTGACGACAAGAAAACGCCGGCATCTGCATCGCTCGATATGCGTCAGGTGACCGCAGAAGAATGGGCCTTGACGAATTGAGGTGCCTATGGACAAAGCGAGTGCTCTTAACACATTCTGGTCCTCGTTTGGCATCCCGGCGATTGCGGAAAACAGTTCGTATGACGAGCAGGTTATGGAGGGCTTCGGCAATCCGGATCTCTACATAACCTATGAAATCGCCACGGGGAATGTCGAAGCTTCTGTAGCCCTTACAGCCTCCGTCTGGCACAGATCCACATCTTCGAAAACGATAGAAGAAAAGCAGCAAGAAATTGCTGACTACATTGGCTATGGTGGCCGCACGGTAAAGGTGGACGGCGGCTATTTGTGGGTGAAGCTCCGCCAGCCTTTTGCGCAGGAGGCCCAGAGCGGAAACAATGATATGCGCAGAATGCTTTTAAACATCGAGGCGGACTTCCTGACCGCCACATGAGGAGGAAATACAATGGGACTTTTTACAAAAGTTGCCGAAGACGCCTTTGAGTCTATCCAGCTCGATGCCGGTGTGCTCCTGACGAATTTCGACCCGGACAACCCGACAGAGCCCGAGAGCGCGGACATTCTGGCAACCACGACTGGCGGCATCAATCCCGTCTGTGAGCCTACTTACAGCGACTTCTTCGAGGACGTGGACAATATGCCGAACAACACCATGGAGGGCAAGCACCTTGACGGGTGGAAATGCACCATGTCCTTCACGTCCATCAAGTTCAACGCGGACAACACTGTGTGGGCTCTCGGCGCTGCTGACAAAACCAAAGCCAACGGCGCCAAGTACACCAAGATCGTCCCCCGCCGCAGTCTCAAGACTGATCTTTCCGACTTCAAGGACATCTGGTGGGTGGGCGACAAAGCCAACGGAGGCGCCTTTGCTGTTCGCCTGATGAACGCGCTGTCTACCGGAGGCATGAACATCCAGACCACCAAAAACGGCAAGGGCACCAGCCAGACTACCATTACCGGCCATGTTTCTCTGAACGCTCAGGATGTGGTTCCGATGGAATTCTACGACTTTGATCCCATCGGGCCTGCCGAGCAGACCAATCCCTGACCGGAAAGGAGATAGAGCTTAATGCTGAAGAATCTCGCGAACTGCAAACCGTCTGAATTCCTGGTTCAGACAAACCGCCTGCGCAAAGCCGCTGCCAAGTGGATGGACGCGACCAAGATCATGGAGATCCGCGCCAAAATGCCTACTCTCAAGCCGGTTGAAGGCTCCGAGGAGGAAAAGGCGGCGATCCAGGCCGAGAACCGAAAAGCGGTTCAGGCTCAGGCCATGAAAAACGCTATGGATATCCTTGACGCTGCGCTTGAAACCAACGCTGCCGGGACGCTCGAAGTCCTGGCGCTCTCGTGCTTTGTTGAGCCTGAGCACGTAGACGACCATGAAATCGGGGAATTCCTCGCGGCCTGGGGCGACATGCTTTCCAACGAAAATGTTCTCCGTTTTTTTACCTCGTTGGTACAGTTGGGCCAGATGTTTGGTTCGACTGCTGCGAATCAGTAAGGCTCGATCTCCTGGAACTGTTCGGAAGCGGCTATGTGATAGATCATTGCATAGCCGCTTTTCGCGCATCACAGGAGAAAAAGATCTACCGGATGTATGTCACCGACTCCCTGAAAGCGATAGCCGATAACACCACGCACTTTATCAGCCTCGGTGAAGTCGTGGATTATGGCTCGACGCTTGCCAGCCGGTGGATCGAGATTATTGAACAAAATCCGGAAAAAGATCCGGAGCCCGAGGATACGCGCTCTTGTGCTGAGATCACAGAAGGAATCTTTGCTCGCGCACGAATCACCAAAAGGCAAGGTGATAAAACATGAATGTTTTTGAACTCATGGCAAAAATCTCTCTCGATACGGGAGAGTTCAACAGCAAATTAAAAGACACACAGAGCAAGCTTTCCTCGTTTACCAAGCCGGTGACAAACGCTGTGAAGTCTGCGGTCAAGGGCGTTACCGTTATGACCGGCGCTGCAGCGGCTGGCATGGCCGCTCTGACAAAGAGCGCTGTCAGCTCCTATGCAGACTATGAGCAGCTTGTCGGTGGTGTAGAGACCCTATTTGGCAACAGCGCAGACAAGGTGATGAAGTATGCCGATCAGGCATACAAGACGGCCGGCCTCTCCGCAAACCAGTACATGGAGACCGTCACCAGCTTCAGCGCGTCTTTGCTCCAGTCTCTCGGCGGAGACACATCAAAAGCTGCTGAGTATGCCGATATGGCTATCCGGGATATGTCGGATAATGCCAACAAGATGGGCACCAGCATGGAATCCATTCAGGCCGCGTATCAGGGCTTTGCCAAGCAGAACTATACGATGCTTGACAACTTGAAGCTTGGCTATGGCGGCACAAAGACGGAAATGGAGCGTCTTGTCGAGGATGCCGAGAAGTTGAATTCTTCTTTCAAGGCGCAGCGAGATGAAAACGGTAATTTGGTCTTGAGCTATGCGGATATCGTTGACGCAATCCACATTGTTCAGGACAACATGGGCATCACCGGCACAACGGCCAAAGAGGCGAGCGAGACAATCAGCGGCAGTATCGCGTCTATGAAAGCCGCGTGGCAAAACCTGATCACCGGTCTGACAAATCCGGATGCAGATCTCGGCCTGCTGATTACAGACTTTGTTGACAGCGGCAAAACCGCCCTGAACAATCTGCTCCCGGCCATACGGCAGACGCTCTCCGGAATCAGTCAGCTTGTCGTTGAAGTGGCACCGATTATTGCAAGCGAGCTGCCCGGCCTTATGACTGAAATCTTGCCTGCGCTGATCAGTGCAGCCGTTACGCTGGTTTCTTCATTCATTGCAGCACTTCCGGAAATTCTACAGGCCATCGGCGACGCGATACCAGGCATTATGGAATCGATTTTCGCGTCCATCGAAACGATTCTACCGGAGAGCCTGATTCCGGCTTTTGAGGCGGTTAAAGAAACGATTAACGGTGTTATTTCGTTCCTTCAAAATCTGGACGAAAGTCAGATCAACACCATTGCGACAATTGCTGAGGTAGTTGCGGCTGTCGCCGGCGTCATTGTCGCAATTCAGGGCGTAATCTCCATTGTGGGCGCGGTTTCGTCTGCTATCTCCTTCCTGACTTCGCCTATTGGCCTTGTCATTGTTGCGATTGCTGCTCTTGTAGCTGCAGGCGTTGCTCTCTATAAGAACTGGGATGAAATCAAACAGTGGGCGTCGAATTTCGCTGACTCTGTTGTAACAGCATTTAACAATCTCAAAGATGGAGCTGTACAGAAGATCGAAGAGCTAAAGACGCAAGCTTCGCAGCTCATTACGAACGTCGTATCGAGCATCACGAGCAAGTTTGATGCTGTACGCACAAAAGTCTCGTCTGTCTTCGAGGATGCAAAGTCGACTGTTTCAAGTGCAGTCGATTATATCAAAGGCCTATTTAACTTCGAGTGGTCGTTGCCGCACATTCCGCTGCCGCACTTCTCGTGGAGCTGGAATGATCTTGGCCTTATCAAGATCCCGAACATCAGCGTTGCTTGGTATAAAAAAGCATATGACGAGCCTTATGTTTTCACTAAGCCCACGGTTATGCGCGGATTCGGTGATGGTAATGGCGGTGAAATGGTATACGGTAGAGCAAATCTGATGGAAGACATTAAGAATTCCGTGAAAGAAGTAATTCCGCAAAACGCTGAGCAGCCGCCAATTCTGATCACAGTTCAGTCAGTTCTTGACGGTAAGATAATCGGCGAGACGAGTTACAAATACCTTCGTGGTAAGGAGAGAGCATACGGATGATAGACATTACTTTTGCGTTCAATGGTTTTTCCTTATCTGAATATCTGTCCAAATACAGAGTGACGCATGAAGTTGAAACGTCAACATCATTGACAGCAATGGATGGAACAGAATACGTCGCTGCGCGTCGCCGCCCTGTGATTAGATTTACTTTGATACCGTTGACAGATCAGCAAGCAACACAGATTTACAATCTTCTGCTGTCGTTGACAGGTACAGTTTCATATACAGACCCTAATATTGGCGAACGTCAAGACACTATGCGCATTGCATCTGATCTCAACCTGGCATTCGGCATTAAGTCGATAACAGGAGACAGATACTACAAATGCGGAGAAATAGTGCTGCGCAGCATCCGACCTTTGTGAGGTGAGCGCTTATGCAAGAAACATCGGCGCTCTACAAATCTATCATAGCAACGGAACCGCACTGGTTTGAAACGTATATAACGGTCAACGGCAACACGGTCAATGAGGATGAGATATTTTCTCTTGACCGCAGCCGCCCCGGTATGAGCCAGAACTACCCGTCAATTGGCGGTGCTTTGTCCTCTACGTTAACGCTGACGATCTTAAATCCGTCTTTCTCAATCCCAAAGATGGCAGAGATCAAGGTTTATTTTCGGGCTGTTTGTGCAGGGACAAGCGGAAGCGACACATATATCACAGACGGGATTGTTAGCGGCGGCGATATGTCCATGAGCGGTGACACGCTTGTACTGCCTAATGCAACGCTGAGTAATGACATTGTTACGTTTGGCAGTTCTTCCACTACCACGAAAGTGAGCGAGTGGATTCAAGCTGGAACGTATTACATCGACACTCGCGCACATAACCAGTCCTACAACGGCATCGACACGTTAGACATTACGGCGTTTGACCGCATGATGTTTGGCGAATCGGATTATCCAGACACTTCCCACGCATGGCCCTATACCGACAAATCTGTTGTGGCTGAGATTGCTTCTCAGATTGGCGTGACAGTGGACAGCCGCACAAACAAATTCTTGACGGCTGGCTACAAGATCGAAGCGCCGACAGGATATGTCATGCGCGAGGTGCTTGAACATATTGCGGCGATGTATGGCGGCAATTTTGTTATCACGGCTGAGAACAAGCTACTGTTTGTCCCGCTTTATGGGCTTGACCCGGAGGAAAATCTGACCGGCTCTTATCTGGCAGTTGAGGGCGGCACGGAAGCGCTGACATATGGAAGCGAGGGGTGGTACATCCTTGTCTAACATCAATCTGAATCAGGATATGCAGACTCTTGAAGTTGGGCTGAAACAGGCAACGATCACAGGTGTACTGCTCCACGCTGGGCAAAACGCAAAAGGTGAAGCCATTGACTATCTCGCTGGCACTGACACGAACGTACTTGAAGTCACGGTTCCGGGCGGCACAAAGGCGATGGCTCAGTCGATTCTTGACGGCTTGAAGCTGCGCGGTTATCGCTATCAGCCGTTTACATCGGAACACACAATCACTGACCCGGCAATTGAGATCGGGGATAACGTAAAAGCTAATGGCACAAAGGCCGTGGTGATGGGCTATGATATTACGCATTCGCGGCTCATGGCTCCAACGCTGAAAGCACCGTATAACGAAGAAGTTAACCACGAATTTAAGTTTGAAACGCGCTCAGAGCGTAATTTCAGACGCGAGAGCGCTTATACAAGAAGCCGACTGTCTATCAATGCTGACAACATTGAAGCCAAGGTAAGCAAGATAGACGGCAATGAGACAAGCTTCGGTTGGCGTTTGGAATCTGACCATTGGGATTTGTTTTCCAATGGCACAACGGTTCTCCACGCCACGAAAGACGGAATCCAAGTCAAGGGACGCATTACTGCGACAAGCGGCTATATCGGTACGGAATCGTCTGGATTTGAGATCGGCTCCCGATTTATCCGCAACGGTATGCTTAATCTGACTGACACGACAAACAACGGCGTGTATATCGGAACTGACGGCATCGCTTTGGGTAAGGGCGCTTTCAAAGTTTTGTCATCTGGCGCGGTGACGGCATCAAATTTAACGATTACTGGCGGCTCAATCAGCATTGGAGACAACTTCCGTGTTGATAGCGCTGGCAACTTAACCGCGTCAAGTGGCACGTTTTCGGGCGGTGTTTATGCCAAGAACATTAAGTACGGCGGTGACTACGGAACGATGGGCGGCGGCGGTATTACTGCTGGGTCTATTGGGACTGGTACAGGATCGCCATTGTCATCATACGCCATTGGCGGTATCGGCGGCGGTGTAAACTTTTCCAGTATGGAAAGCCAAGCGTACTATGCAGATTGGGTGTGCTGCTACCATCTCGTTTGCACAGGAAACATAAGCGGAACGCACTACGGCTTGTGGTCCGATGATAGCCAAACACACAGTGCTTCGTGGCAGTCGTATACATACCCAACTGGCGTGAGCGTATGGACGCAGAATAACTCCTATGAATACGTTTACAACACCGATGGAATGTCAAAGGCTGTTTTGTCTGGCATAGGGCTTTACGGTTCATTAACCACTGGAAGTGGAAAGCTGAATTACGTTGGGAGATGAAAACATATGATTAAGATTCTTAACAAAGAGTATGACGGGTATCTCGCTGAAAATGCGGATGAAACCCTGACTGTTGTTCTCCATACATGGGAGGGATTTGACGATGTGGTAGCCGCTATGACTGATGTAAAAAGCATCGAAAACATCAAAGACGGAAAATCCACTGTATACAACGTGACCGCTCCTGTTTCTGCAAGAGTGGTTGGGCTGAATCTCTATTCCATTGTTTTCACCACTAAGCTTGCCCCGACCGAGGAACTGACGCGCAAGGTAGAGGAACAGGCAGAGATCATTTCCCAACAGGCCGACACTATTAAAGACCTATCTGACACCATCGACACGCTCCTGATTGATAGTTTGGAGGGCTGAGTATGTACGCGAGAATCAAACGGCTCTATGGCACTGGTAAGCTGACAAAAGATGGCGTGAGAAACGCAGTTATCAAAGGGTGGATCACCGCTAAACAGTACGAACAGATTACGGGGGAGGCATACGATGAAGATTTGCAAGATTCCGCAGAGTGAAATCAAGCTGATGTTGGCTACACTCGACCAAATTCAGATTGCTCCCGGACTTGATAACGCTGATATGTATGTTGGCCTTGGTTTGAAACTTCAACAGGCAATGGACACAGCGGAGGAGGTAGACGATGGCAGAACTGACGGGTAAAGCTATATCGGAACTGGCATCTACAAGTTCTGTCGGTGACGATGATCTTTTTGCTATCAGTCAAAGCGGCTCGTCCAAAAAAATTTCTGGTCGATCAATTAAGGCGCTGTCTTTTTATCGCAACAGCTTAATTCCTAACAGAAGCAATCTTAATTCATACACGACACCCGGCAGTTATTATTGCCCGTCTGGTACGGATGCCGCAACACTCACGAATGCGCCTTATACAAGCGGTAATTTCCGACTTGATGTGTACCAGTGCGGCAGCGGAGAAAGCACATATTTTGTGCAAGCTGTGTTGACTACCAGCGGTCAAACGCTGTTCATGCGCGAGTGTGCGAACGGTACATTTGGAGCTTGGAGACGCTATTTGGACAGCACCGATTTGTCACAGTTGGCCTATCTGCCCGGAACGTATTCCATGAGTACCGTCCCGGCGTGGGGTGTTGTGACCGGTGGCACGGAGACTTGTTCCGTTTACATTCCAGTGCCGAAGCTGTTGACGCTGATTAATACTGTCACCGTTAGCAGTTTAATTACTGGATTGCGTGTTTCTAATGGGTACATCGGCGGCAGTTCAAGCTTTAACGCTACTTCTTATATTCTAAGTAGCTCAGTTGGTAAATCTCAGAACGGGCTACTCTATATGAACTTACAAAACTCCAACGGCTGGTGGTCAACAAACAATGTCCCTGTCGCTGGAACAGTGGATGTTATATTCACACTGTCATAAGGGGTGATTAAATGATTCGCGGAACTACCCCAACTTTTACATTCACAATTAAAAATCAAGACATCGACCTTGGCGCTGCTGAAAATGTCTATGTCACCCTCGCACAAGGCTCTAAGCTGATTGAAAAGACTGGGACGGACTTGGAGATTGAGACAAGAACCGTGTCAGTGTTTCTGACTCAAAAAGAATCGCTCCAACTGTTGGAAGGCTCAAACTGCGAGGTACAAATCAACTGGACATATCTGGACATTGACGGCACTACGATCCGCAGAGCCGCGACTAAGGTCAAGAGCATCCCGATCAGCAAGCAGCTTCTGAGGAGGGAGATCCAGTGATAGCAACTGCACTTGAGCCGATTCTCCTTGATGTTGACTTAACCGTTGAAGAGTATGACCTTGAATTTGATGACGGAACTTCCTACGATGTGGAGCTTGACACAGTTATCAAGGTTATCGCTATCACGGGTGATGAATACGAAGGGCCGTATATCGTTGACCCAACCTTTGAGCAACAAATACTTTCAACACGCAATAAGACCATGCGAGACGATGTTAACGTTAATCCAGTGACATACAGTCTCGCGACGAGAACGGATATTGACAGATTGTTTTGATAACTACGGAGGAATAAAACATGGCTGCAAATTTTAAAGACCTTATTGATGTTGATCTGTTGGCATACTTTAAGGCCAAACTCGATCTGCTGTTTGCGAACAAAGTAGATAAAGAGACTGGCAAAGGCCTGTCTACTAACGACTACACGGCAGAAGAAAAAACCAAGCTTGGCAATATCGCTGCTGGAGCGCAGGTCAACGTGCTGGAAGGCGTCCAGGTTAATGGCAGCACCGTAACCCCGACAAACAAGATCGCAAATATCAGCGTACCGACCAAAACCAGCGATATTACCAATGACTCCGGTTTTATTACTACCAGTGACATTCCGGAGGGAGCTGCTGCATCGACCACAACTCCAAAAATGAACGGAACCGCTGCGGTCGGTACTGAGCTGGCCTTTGCTCGTGGAGACCATGTGCATCCTTCGGACACTTCCAGGCAAGCGAAGATCACGGCGTCTGGCCTGCTGAAAGGCAACGGCTCCGGTGGCGTCAGCGCCGCTGTGGCTGGTACAGATTATCAGGCACCGTTGACTTTTGATACTACCCCGGCAAGCGGAAGCGGCAACCCGATTACTTCCGGTGGCGTATATTCTGCTCTTCAAGCGTTGGGGAGCGTTCTTAACTACAAGGGCACGGTGGCAACTGTATCAGCGCTTCCGTCCAGCGGCAACCTCACCGGCGATGTGTATCATGTGAACGCCGATGCGGGAGAATACGCGTGGAACGGTACAGCATGGGAGCCTCTTGGGTCAAATATAGACTTGTCCGGCTATGTCCAGACAAGCGAAATCTCTTTGGCCACTACCGCCGACATTGACGATATGTTTGAGTAAGAGGTGAGGAAATGGGCGCTTATGACAAGCTGATAAACAAAGCCCTGTTAAGTCGGTTTCTGGCAAAAGTCAAGGCGCTAATTCCTACCAAGGTTAGTGACCTCACGAATGATGCCGGGTATCTGACGCTGAACGACTTGCCGGTATATGACGGGAGCGTAACCAATGAGCCTTAAAGTTAAGTATAAGGGCGTACAAATCGCACAGCTTTCCGGAGACGGAAGTGCGACATTGCAAACATCCGGAAAATACTGCGAGAGTGACATCGAGCTTGTTTATACTAACGATGGTGAATCAGCCGGATACGTTGTTCTTACCGGCGAGACTGATGAGAACGGCGGGAAAATTCTTCATATCACAGGTGCAGTAAACGAAACAATTTCCGCAGATAGCGGCGGCGGTGACATTGATGCCATGAGCGCAACGGTGCTGCTGGACATCTCTGATCTGACCGTAACGGCTCCACATTTGGAACAGGGTTACACTGCCGTTGATTCGATGGGCCGTCCTGTGGTTGGTACGCTGATTGTTTCTGGCGATGCTCCCGTTCTGGATAGCAAGACGATCATAGCAAACGGAACATACAACGCTTCTTCTGATAGTCTTGACGGCTATTCCTCTGTGGTAGTCAATGTACCGACAGGCACTACTCCGACTGGAACAAAAACGATCAGCATTTCTTCCAACGGAACGACAACGGAAGATGTGACGAATTATGCCAGCGCTGAGATCACGGTAAACGTGCCAACTGGCACAGCGCGTACATCCGCAGACTTGACGGCGAGTGGTGCGACTGTGACTGTCCCGGCTGGCCTTTATGCGGAACAGGCCAGCAAGTCCGTTGCAAGCGGTTCTGCCTCTACTCCGGCGACTACGATCACCGCAAATCCGTCAATTAGTGTTAGTGCGTCTGGCCTTATCACAGCAAGCGTGAGCGGGAGCCAGAGCGTCACGCCGTCCGTATCTGCTGGTTATGTGTCAAGCGGCACGGCTGGAACTGTCAGCGTTAGCGGCAGTAAAACGCAACAGCTTACAACACAAGCTGCGGCAACGATCACGCCTACAAAGACCGCGCAAACGGCTGTCACTGCCGGGAAATACACCACTGGCACGGTCACGGTGGCGGCGATTCCAGACGCATATCAAGATGTCTCCAATGTCAATGCTACTGCGGCTGATGTGGTGCTTGGCAAGACGATTGTTACGGCTGACGGCGTGTCAACTCCTGGCACGTTGGAGATTCAGCGCTATTACACGGGCAGTTCTGAGCCAGCCGCTTCCGTGGGTTCAGACGGTGACATCTATCTGATGACAAGCTGAGGTGACACATGGCAACAATCAGACTTGTACCGAGTATCTTATATAACGCCGCTGGCACTTCATACTTGAGCGTTTCAAATGCAAGCAACGCTTACACCAACACCGATAGCACGACATACGCCACGGTCGATAACACATACGCTTCCACGACAAACAGATACGTTTATCTGCAAGGATTTAATTTTGATGACATCCCAACGGGCGCGGTTATCAACTCGTTCTCCATCAAGCTCAAAGCGTCTGAAAGCGGCGGCACAACATCTTCCTCATATCGCCCTGTTCTCTGCAAAGGCACTTCCACTTATTCAAACGCATACTGTAATGCAATAACGACAAGCGCCACGGTACATGAGTTTGAGTTTACGCAAGACTTTGAAACGTTTAGGGATGACGGCGATGAGTTTGGCATCCGCATCAACTGCCGCAGAGGCAGTAGAAACACAGCCGCATCGTTTTACATCTATGGCGCGGAGATTGAAGTTAATTACACGATTCCAAATCCTTGCACGATAACCACCACGTTAAACGGTGACGGCACGATCTCCCCAAGCGGCGCGACAAGCACCTATGAGGGAACAGAGTTTGAGCTTACCATCACTCCGACAAACAAAAGCGATCCTGTCACGGTAACGCACAACGGCACGGATGTGACTTCTCAGGTGGTCGCGCATGGCGCTGGCACTACGGCTTCAAAAACGCCAAGTGATGTCACGACAAGCGGCATTCAGAGCGGTTCTTCTTATGCCGAGTATGCTGTCGGACACAGCGCTGAAAGCCCGTCCTCGTCTGGCTCTGGCAGTAATATGTACGCTTCCAGTAGTTCTACTGGATATGCTGCGTATAGCTTTGATTTTTCTTCTATTCCGAGTAATGCCACGATAGAGAGCATAGAAGTCCGCTGTTATGGACATAGAGAATCAAGTACAATTTCCTCTACCTATGTATCTCAGTGCGTTCTCTATCAGGGAAGTACAGCAATCAGTGAAAAGGTGGATTTTCCATCAACTTCAGATAGCATTATTACTGTAACGCCGATGACGCTTCCTACTCGCGCACAACTGGACGATGTTGTAGTCAGACATTATGTTGGCTATTATGGCGGTCTTGTGCGAGGCATTACGTTTGAAGTCACTTATTCGACCGGAAGCGGCATTGACCATTACACCTACACCTTCACGACAACGGGCGATGCTGTCATTGCTGTCACAATTGGAAGCGCTGGGCCGACAGACACGATCTATGTCAAGGTCAACGGCGCGTGGGTTGCAATGGCGAAAGCGTATAAAAAGGTGAATGGCGCTTGGGTAGAGCAAACGGATTTAACAAGTGTGTTTGACGCAAACACGAATTATGTAAAGGGGTGACGCTATGGCAATTTCAAAAGTCACACTAAACGGCACAACGCTAATGGATGCCACAACTGCAACGGCTGCGGCGGCTGATATCACCGCTCCGAAAACTGCTATGCTGTCTGATGGAGTAGTTACGACAGGGACAGGAACGGGCGGTGGCGGTGGCTCCGACCTGGCTTCGCTCGAAATCTATGTGGCGGACTTCCTCACAGACCCGCCTACGGTCACGGATGGTGCTTTCGATGGCTGGCACAGAACCATCGTTGCGTAAGCGATTTGACCTCGGGAATATGGCTGACGATCTCGTCAGCCTAACCTTGGAATTGTGCGGCAAGGCCGCCAGCTACCAACTGCGAATCTACAAGGTCGACCACGGCAAAGTCAAGTGGCGCGTGCTGGTCGCGCCAATCAAAGGAGGAATGAAATGTCCCGTACAATCGCAGATCTCGCCGAAGGCACCCTGATCTACCTCGACGAGAACGGTGAGCACAAGCCGTATATCTATCTCGGCATTGACGATTATGGCAATGCCCGCGTCCTGCGCCAATACGCTGCCATCTCCAAGCGCATGCACAGCAGCAACGTGGCCTCCTACGACGGCTGCGAGGCGGATCTCTGGCTGGAAAACGAAGAAACCGGCTTTTTGTCTCGCTTCGACGCCGCCACGATCAACGCGCTCGTCTATACGACCATCGCGTACACAGATTACACCAAGAGCGCCGACGGCGCCGCCCAGGTGCTGACCATCGCAAGGCGCTGCTTCCCCCTGTCTTACACGGAGGAAGGTTGGGACGCCACTGCCGCCGGTTCCGAGGGCCGGAGCTTTCTCCCCGCCCTCAAGGCCTTCTACGGCGTTACAAACGACAACACCGCCCGCATCGGCAAGCAGGAAAACGAGTCAGCTGTCAGCGTTTGGCTGCGCTCTGCCTACTCCGCTTCGCAGTTTCGCAGCGTGTACTGGCTCGGCAACGCCAACCCGAACAATGCCACGAACGGCAATTGGCAGCGCCCCGCTTTGTCTTTCGCGGCAGCGACACCCGTCAGCGACGAAGGCGCTGACTCAATCTTCCTGCTGCCTGATGGCCGTATCATGACCTGGAACATCGAGGCAACGATGTCCCTCGGTGAGACGCAGAACCGCCCCTCCAAGTGCAAGCTGCTCGTGCCGCATGGGAACTTCGCCACGCTGACGCTCCAGGTCTGCAACAACTACGGCGACGCGGCCCCGACGTGGGTAAATTGCGCCGATGGCGGCGTGGCAGAGTTCGGTACGACAAAGACCGGCGAGAGCTGGGAGCTGGGCGTAAAGATCCACGCCGAAGCAAACGTACCCGGCGAGGCCATCGGTGAGCCCGCCATGATCGTTGAGTTTGCATCGTAAAGGAGGTCAAGTCATGAAGTACAAGAGCTATATCGAGAACAGGCAGGCGGACGGCGATGGCGGCGAAGCCTATGCCATTATCACAGGCGGTGGGGCGCCGAATCTGGGCGAGGCCAGACTGATCCGCGAGGCCATCGGCTCCGCAACTGAGGTGCTGGATGACGAAAACGCCGCCAAATGCGCCGTCCTCTACGAGCCGTGGGATGAAACAGCCACCTACGAGGAAGGCGACCGCAGGCGATTCAACGACACGCTCTATAAGTGCCTGCAGGCGCACACGGCACAGGCGGCGTGGACGCCGGAAGCAGCTCCGGCTCTCTGGGCAAAGGTGCTGATCCCCGATCCCGAGGTTATTCCGGAGTGGGAGCAGCCGGGCTCGACGAACCCGTACATGATTGGCGACAAGGTGCGGCATAACGGCAAGACATGGGTGAGCACCATCGACAACAATGTTTGGGAGCCGACCGTCTACGGCTGGGAGGTGGTTGAATGAGTATAAGCGCATTCAAAGTAGATGGGCAAACATACCATTATGATTATGGCGAATTAGACAATCTCCCCACTCTAAACGGCGTGACAGTCTCTGGCGCGAAAACACTGGAACAGTACGGAGTGGCAAGCGAAAACCTTGCTATGCAAGCGTACCCTATCAGCATTGAGGCTGGTGAACGGGCTGTAATTACTGATGGAGCAGACGGCTTACCTATCAAATCCTTGACTGTCAATATGTTGCCGATTCAAAGCGGAAGCGGAACACCGTCAGTAGACAATGTCAGACCTATCAGCGGGTGGAGAAGCATAACCGTTTCACACAGCGGGGACACAACCGAAACTGTTACTGTTACGATTCCGACTGACCCCGGCATTGTTTATGGCGGGACGCTTGATGTTATTTCCGGGCTTTTGACTGTAACACATCGACTTATTACATTTGACGGCTCGGAATCATGGAATGCATACGGGTCTGGTTTTAGGCGCTCTATGGGAGCTTTTCCCGGACTTGGTACGCAATATAGCGATAAAGATGTAGCAAACTGGCTTTCTCCAGCACCAAATGGGCACAATCCCGTATCGACAACATCAGCCGTTGCAAATACTTTTCTTATCGGCACTCAGGCAAATTTAAATGTCCCAAGTGCAACCACTGTTGCCGAACTGCAACAGCTTTTATCAAGTGAACCGTTGCAAGTCGCTTATGTACTGGCAACTCCAATGACGTACCAGTGCGACCCGACTGAGATTTCGACAGTTCTTGGAGATAACACCATCTGGTCAAACGCCGGGGATGTAACTGTGGAGTACAGGGCAGACCCCACGCTTCTTCTGCAAAAGCTGACAGGCTCAACAGAGGATGATATGGTAGCGGACGCGAACATTGATGCAAACACCTATTTCATGGTCGGAAATGCTTTGTATCTTTCCACGGCTGCGATTTCGTCTGGATCGTCCATTATTCCCAATACCAACTGCACATTAACGAATCTTGCGGAAGCGTTAAACGCAATTAAATCATAAAGGAGAATACGATAATGTATCAGTTTTATGTTGTTGAAGTCCAGAAATATGCCAACGGCGAATATGGTCATCTTGTCCACTTCGCCTATGACGAAGATGCCGACAAAGCCAAGCTGAAAGCGGAAAGCAAGTATCACGAAGTTCTGGCGGCGGCGGCTGTCAGCGAACTTCCCGAACATTCCGCGATTATGTTTTCAACCGAGGGCTTTCCGCTGATGCACCAGTGCTATAAACATGAGGCAGTCAGCCACGATGAGGATGTCTGATGGAATACTGCGTTTGTTGTGGCGCTATCATCCCCGAAGGTCGGATGATCTGTTGGATATGTGAACACCAATTCTATAAGGAGGACGAGCCGTGAGCAGAGAATCTATCTGGTTCGGCCTTGGCCGCTTTGGCCTTGCGCCAGAGGAAAAAGCCGTGATCATGGGTAACGCCCAGCAGGAGAGCGGCAACGAAACTGACCGCGTGCAGGGCGATTTCGACAGAGACAGGTGTTTCTCCAAGGAGTACACCGCAATGGTGGATAAGGGTGCTGTTGGCCGCACTGAGTTTATCAATCGAGGACCAAACGGCGGCGGCTACGGATGGCTGCAATGGACTTTCTGGAGCCGTAAGGCTGGTCTTTATGATTTGGCCAAAGGCCGTGGCGTGTCTATCGGGGATGAAGATCTTGCCTTGGACTATATGTGGCAAGAGCTGAACACCGCAGAATTCTCAAGTGTTCTGCAGATGCTTCGATCAGACGCGAGCCTTCGGGAAAAGGTAGTGTACTGGATGATCTATTTTGAGAAGCCGGACGACAAGAGCATCAAAGCTCAGAATATCCGCGTTCGGTATGCCGAGCAGATTCTGGCCGAGTTTGCCGAGAAGACCGCGCCCGAGACACCTGGCGAGCAATCGCCTGTATCTACAGATAACAGCGATGAAAAGGATGACAAGAAGCCAAAATGCAAGTATCACTTCACGGAATATGCCGTCAAGATTCACCTTCTAAAAAAAGGCGATTATGGCCCCGAGGTGACATCTATGCAATCGCTTTTGAACAACAGAAAGTTCAACTGCGGAGAAGCTGACGGGTATTTCGGTCCTGATACGGAAAAAGCGCTAATCAATTTCCAGAAAGCAAATGGACTTACACCTGACGGCGAATTTGGAGGGGAATCCTTCAAAGCATTATGGAACATGTGATAAACGCCAGTTTTAAACGCTGGCGTTTAAATTATCTACATTAAGGAGGAAAGAGAAATGGAAATGCTCGGAATGGCAACGGTGGTCGGAATCACGGTGATTTGCTATCTGTTTGGCCTCGGGGTGAAGCTTTCGCCCCTGGATAACAAATGGATCCCCTTGATCGTGGGCGTGGTCGGCGGGGTGATCGGCGCGTTCGGTATGACCTTGATTCCTGACTACCCGGCAGGCAACATCATCGACGCAATTGCCGTTGGTATCGCATCCGGTCTTGCTGCCACAGGTATTGACCAGCTCGGCAAACAGCTTTTTATTGAGGATAATTCTGCCGAGGGCAAGCATCTGTCAGAGTAGTAACCCGGAGGGCACACATGAACGAAGAACAGATCAAGACCCTTGTCGAGTGCGAGCAGCGCAGTAAAAGTAACACAAAGCGACTTGACAAATTGGAGGCGAACTATGAGGCCTTGAGCAAACTCACAACCTCTGTCGAAGTAATGGCGACCAAGCTTGATGCCATGAACAACAATCTCAAAGAGGTCAGCGAAAAAGTGGACGAGCAGGCCGCAAAGCCGGCCAAGCGATGGGAAACCATTGTCGAAAAAATCCTCCTCGTTGTTGTCAGCGCTGTTGTTGTTTACGCTCTCGCAAAGATCGGCTTTTAAGTCAATTCCGAATCATCGTCCGGCGTCGCCGCGTCGGATAAACCCAGCTCCTTCCGGGGGTAAAAATGGAAGGATCCACTGTATCGGATGAATACATCCGGGAAGTGATAAAAGAAACACCCATAAGCGTCCTTGACCATCTGATCAGCGAGTATATCCATGATGAACGCAATCAGGAGATTGCTCGTAGAAAGATCATCAAGAACGAAAAGTTTGAGCCGCTGTCCGTCGACTACGGCCTGACATCCAAGCAATGCCGCAACATCATAAAGAAGGTTCGCAGAATCATCTACGAACACTTAGAGTAAAAGGGCGTCCTTCTGGGCGCCCTTTTTTCTTTTCCCCGAAATTTCCTATACATTTCCTCAAAGATGCCTTCTCGCTGGCTCGCGGGAGGGCATCTTTTTTTATATGCTTTTTGCAGGATAGGGGAGTGATACCGATGCCCGATTACATTGAGCGTCTTGTAGCCTGCGGAATTAACCTGGCTGACGCATTTGAGATATGTGACGATTTCATTTATGACAGCGACTATGAGGGCCTTGCGTACTATGTGGCCTCGGTAGAGGAGAGCTACCGGCGCCAGGAAGAGCTTGCCTGATGTGGAGATACTTTAACCCCAACCCCAAAGGCCTGAATGTAGGAGATTGCACCGTGCGCTCGATCTGCGCGGTTACGGGACAGGACTGGCATACGGTACACAAGGCGTTGTGCGATCTCTCCGTGGACATGAGCGATATGCCAAGCGCCGACCGAGTGTGGTGGACGCTGCTGGAACAGCTCGGCTTCACGCGGAAACGAATGATAGACCGCTGCCCGGATTGCTACACGGTCTCTGATTTTTGCAGGGATCACCCCAACGGAATCTACATTCTCGGCCCGAAGGAACATGCAGTTGCCACGATTTTTGGAGATTACTGGGACAGTTGGGATAGTGGCCTGACCGTTCCGACATATTACTTTAGGAGGATTTGACATGGTAGAGTACGGAAGATGGTATCCGGACTATCCGGGACAGCAGCCGTGGCAGGACCCAGCCTATATGCGGGCGGTAGGCCAGCCCGTGCAGGGACAGCATCCGGGTATGCAGGCAGGGACACAAATGTCCTCAGCAAATCCGCCTGTACAGGACATGACACCGACGATCCGCACCGATATCAAGCAGGTTGAAAGCATTGAGGCAATAAGCAAATGCCCACCTGCTCCTGGCACAACCGGTGCGTATATGACCAAGGACGAGAAGCTAATTGTCTTCCGGTCAATGTATGCGAACGGGGAATACTCAGACAAGATCTACGACGAACGCCCACCTGCGCCGCCTGCTCCGAAGTTTGATCCTACCGAATATGTACGCAGGGATGAGATTCAAACGCTCGTAAAAGAGGCTCTGTCGGCCTATGCGGCCTCCTCACAGCAGGCGAAGCTCGCAAAGGAGGATAAGTGATGGGCCTTTTTGATCAGCTCGGTATGCAGCCAGGACAAGGCCAGCAGCAGATGGACCCGCGTCAAGTGCAGCAGCAGATGCGTCATGATGTGGACGAAATCAAATCGCACCCTGGGGCTTATCTCAAACAGCACGGCTATAACATCCCGGACGGCATGACGGATGCAAAGCAGATCACGCAGTACCTTTTGCAGACAAAGCAGATCGGAACACCGCGGCTGCAGCAAGTGGTCTCCATGCTCGGCGGTATGCCGGGCAGACGCTGAGCAAATGACAGTCAAGGAAAAAACTGAACAATTCATCTGCGAATTTGCTCGTTTTAATCAAAACTTGCTCAACTTGCAACAGTTTTTGCTACTTGTAGCAAGTTGGTAGCAAGTTGCAAGCAAGTAAAACCATTTTGCCGGTGTCGGCAAAATGCTCTTTCAATCGGTATTCATCCGCTGGCGAGTGCGCATAGTCGGTGGTGGATAAATACATTTTTGAAAGGTGACACAATACATGGCACTTACAGACGAAGGAAGCAACGGCTTCTACATGCCCGTTCAGCCTGCCGGTTACGGCTATGGCAATCAGGGCGGTGGCTTCTTCGGCGGCGATTGGGCGTGGATTCTGCTCTTGCTCCTGATCGGCGGCGGTGGCTGGGGCTTCGGTGGTGGCTTTGGCGGCGGCATGATGTGGCCCATGATGATGGGCGGCTTCGGCGGCGGCTTTGGCCTCGACTACCTGTACCCCTGGCTCAACAACTCCCAGCACATCTCTGATGGTTTCAGAGATCAGCAGCTTCAGACCTCCATTGGTACGCTGCAGAACAGCGTGACGGCTGGTTTCGGTGATGTTCAGCTCGGCATTGCCGGGATTAACCAGAACATCTGCCAGACCGGCAACACCATCACCGGGGCCATCAACAACGGCTTCTCCGCTGCGGAGATCGCTGCCAACGGCCGTCAGATGGCCAATATGCAGCAGGGCTTCGGCATTCAGTCCGCGATCCAGGGCGGCTTCGCTCAGAACGCGGCAGGCACCGCCGACCTAAAGTACACCGTGGCGACCGAGGCCTGCGCGGACCGCGCGGCTCTGTCCAACGCGCTCAACACTATCCTGACCCATGTGGATCAGAAGGTGCAGGGCATCAGCGATAAGCTGTGCCAGCTCGAACTGGATGGGGTCAAGGGTCAGCTCGCCGCTGAGCAGCGGGAGAACGCGAACCTGCGTTCCGATCTGATGTATGCCCGCGGGCAGGCAAGCCAGATCGATCAGACCGCGCAGATCATCGCGAACAATGCCGCGACTGTGGATTCCCTGTATAACCGGCTCAAGAATTGTCCGGTAAATGCGGTTCCGGTAGCGGGAAACACGCCCCTGTTTAGCTGCAATCCGAGCTTCAACTCCACGGGCTGCGGCTGTGGCGGCAACACCTTCGGCTTCGCCGCCTGAGAGGGGCGGTGATCTGAATGGCTGCTGAATATTCTGCCAACGCTCTGCAGACCGTTCCGGCTAACGGATCGGTTATCTTTCCCAACGCGCCTATTCCTTGCAATTGCGGCATGATCTTCCACAGGGACGAGAGCGGTCTGTTTCGGCTCGCTTCTCCCCGCGTGCTGGGCGTTCCCTGCCGTAGACGGTGCTGCTGCTCCGGTTTCCCCGAGGCTGACTATCAGGTGGCCTTCCATGCCAATATCTCGGTTCCGGGCGATCCTGCAGGCACGGTCGAAGAAATCCAGCTCGCCGTTTTCATCGACGGCGAGGAAGATCCCAGCTCCATCATGGCCTTTATCCCTGCCGCCGTTGACGAGTTCGGCAACGTAGGTGCGGACGTGGTCGTTTCCGTCCCGTGTATCTGCGGCTGCAGCTCTGTCTCTGTGCGTAATATCAGCACCCAGCCTGTGAATGTCAGAAACGCCAACATCGTTTTTGACTTCGCTAGGATTCGGTACTGAGAAAGGAGGATAAGGTTATGGATAAGAAACTGGATGTTTTGTACGATCTCTGCGAGACGATCTCCCGTGAGCTCGACGAGTGCAACGAGAAGATCCGCCAGGCTGGCGGTAAGCTCTCTGCTGGTGACGTTGATTATCTCGACAAACTGACCCATGCCCTTAAATCCATCAAGACCACCATCGCTATGATGGAGTCCGAGGATGAAGGCGGCAGCAGCTATCGTGGAGGCAACTCCCGGCGCTATATGCCGTGGTACGGCGGCATGAGCTACGAGGGCAACGGCTACAATCGCGGCAGCTCCTATGCCAGAGGCAGGAACAACAATCCCACAGGAAGAAATCAGTATTCCCGTGAGGGCGGCTATTCCTATGCCGAGGACATGGAAGCTACCAAGGACGAGATCCGCGAGCTCTCCCAGAAGATGCCCGAGGAGCACCGGCGCAAGATCGAGCGCGCCCTTGACGAGCTGAGATAATGGAGGTAGCCTCTTGTGATAACCGAAAAGGACTTGCAGGAGGCTATTGCCGAATGCCAGGGCGAGCGAAACCCCAATGCGAATACATGCATCAAACTCGCGGCGTTCTATACGATTCGGGATCACCTGTTCCCTCACGAGGAGAAGCAGTTGACAAATCAGCCTGTTTCTTCTCAAATAGGGGACACCGACTTTGAGATGCCGAGCGCATACTCCTATGCACCACCGCCTGACGAGGCCGAAACAATCATCGAATACTACAGCGACACAGAATTCGGGCGGCTGATTGACGGCAAAAAAGCATCCGACATCTGGCCGGTTGTTGACGAACTTGTATCTGACGCCGTCAAAACGATTAACCCGCGACTGTACGAGGCATTTATTCAAAAGATCCAAGCATAGCAAAAGCCCTTATTTCTGACCGATTCACACCGGCCCGAAATAAGGGCTTATTTTCGCCTCTGCTGGCTTTTTTATTTAGGGATATAGACGCAGGTCTGAAGAGCTTTGAGGCCGTTGCAACGCAAGGATTTCGGCAAGGTGTGAAGTTATCGCGTTGTCTCTGATTGCAAATACCGATAGCACATGCTTTTGACCGCGTTTTCGGTATTCCTTCCACCTATGACTTCGGCTACGGCTTGCCACTCATAGCCGCAGATGAATCGAAGATAGAAGATCAGATTTGTACGGTTATCGTCAATTGTGTCGATCCAAGCCTTTACCGATTTTTCCGAAGTCTTAACAAGTCCTTCGTACATTGAGACAACTTCCTCTTGCTCTGCACACTTAATGGCAAGGGCGCCGACTTTGTCCCCGGCATTTGAAGCATGAGGCATTCCGTCATAGCTTGACGCGCGGAGAACTGAGTCCCGCATGGACTGGAGCATTTCACGCGCCGTATTCAGTTTTTGAATCAGAATCAGGTGGGCGTTCAGCTCGTCGAGCGTCATGAGCGAATCTCCTTATCGTTACTGACTTTATTTTCTCACGCGTGTCAAACCTTTTGCGGAAAAGCACCGACTTCTTGCCATGCTTTCATGATCTTCGGCCCGACCAGCGCGATCCAGTCAATCATTTCCTCGTTTTTCGCCCACGGGCCTGCCGGCTGCAGACTGTTATCTTGTAATCCGGATTCATTGAAGAACGCATGTACGATTTCATGCCGCAGCGTTTCTTGTTCCGTGATTGCATGGGATTCCTTGGTGTAATCCTCATAGCCGGGAAAGGTACTCATATCGCAGATCACGATCTGCTTCAAGGCTGGATCGCAGTAGCCGTTTATGCTGTTCTTGGCGAAGTCCGGATCTTGGTCATACTTGACCTTGGAGATCGAATACTCTGTTCCGAGGATGGAGATCTTCATTCTTCCTCCTCCCATACAGGACGCTGCTGCTTCCACCGCCACCAACTGATGATGCGGATCATGCTTGGCTCTTTTTCGAGCCACTTCCCAAACTCTGCTATAAACTGCAGACGGCGGTTATACCGGCGCTTGTGTTCTTGGCGTTCACTCATCGTCTTCTCCTCCTTCCGAAACATTGTCCGGTGCGTAGGCTCTCAAAACGATCCCGTTATCTGTGCTTGTTGATTTCGAAAAAGCGCCTCCGAGCACATTAAAATCGCTTGAATAGTTTTTCAGCTCTATGCTCACCTCAAGACCCTTGTCAAACGCCGTTGCAGCGATGTTTTCAAAGAGCGTCGGAATCCAACTCACAGCCGCTTTTGTATAGTAATTATCCATCCTTTTGAATCTCCTTTTCATAATGCGCCTTCCAGCGCTCAAAGACTTCCTTGGCGGTCAAATGGCCCTGCACGGAATCGCCGCAGGGCGGCAGCAGGCCCATCTGCTCAAGCAGACCATCTTCGAAACCGTATGTGCCGTAGAAGATCACGACGTCTGAGATGTGCCGGTCGGAATCGGGATAGAAGATCTCGTGCCTGTCGAAATAGTGCGTGAGGCCGAGGCGGATCACGTCCTCGCGCGTAATGGCCTCATAATCTTCGCGCTCATATGGAATACCGGCTTCTTTTAGCATTTGTTCGAGCTTGTTGAATTCGGTCAGATCAGTTTCTTTCATCGTTGGCCTCCATCTGTTTCAGAAGATCAGCGACAGGGAAGTGCCGGCCGGTTTTCTCCATAAGATCAAACTTCCCATCTTCCAAGATGCCTCCGGTATCATAGATGCCGTCAACAAAACAGCCGGTGGATTCGACGCTTACCCTCGTAACGACAAAAGGCTTTGACGGAGGATTTCCCTTGTACCTAACTTCATCACCGACAACAGGGAGATCGGCATACTTGCTTGTGAGATAATCTTCCACGATTTGCTTTGCTTCTATAGGAGAGTAGGATTTAAATATTTCTCTAAAGTGCTCGACGGCAAAGATGCGCTGTAGATCTTCAACTGGTATTGCACCGCCATCCTCTTTCGCAGGGATATACTCACCGCACCAATCCCATATTTCCGAACGCCCTTTTTCAAAGCCTTCCTTCAATCCTTGCTCGTAGGATTTAGCCTTGCTTACCAAAAGCCCGGCGTTGTAGCCGCGCTCGTAAGCGTCTGTGTCCTCCAAGAGCGTCTTTGAAGTACAGTCGTTCCAGCCTCGCTCATAGGCGGCATCTGTCGCTGATTTCAGAAGCTTCTCATTGACGTCTCCCTCGTACTTATCGAGTTTTTTCAAACCAAAGTCATCAAACACAAGACTATTGAAGCCTTTGATTCGATACAGAACGACAGGAGAAGATCCGGCCTCTGTCCCGGAAACGACGCCTCCGGTATTGTATTTCTCCCCGATCTCGATTATGAATTTATCATTCACTTCTGCCATTTTCCTTTTCCTCCTTTGGCCTTCCCTTGAGCCGTAGATGTTGGTTTCAATCGTCTCGTCCATCGCTTACCTCCTGTTTGAGCCAGTCGAGCCAGTCGTCGATTACATATTCCGCACCTTCGATTTCGGCAGTTCCCTGACCATAATCATGGATGATCGACCCAAGAAACTTAGCCAGTTCCTCCGGTGTCTTGCGGATCAAAAGGTCGTAGTTGGTGATAGGTGGTATAAATCCATAGCAGACAACTCCCTGCATGTCGTTCAAGCAATGCCCTTTGTAGGCAGCGCATCCCTTGTTTACACAGTCGCTCATACCTCGTCCTCCTCTTCCTGCTTTGGCGGGAGCTGAACAAAATACTCTCCTGCGCGGCGCATCCAGTAGAGCCAATCGCACATAATTGCGTCGATCACGGCTACCGCCTTTTCGTGAGGCATTGCGAGAATGGTTTCAGCTGAAAGTTCTCCACCTTCCTGCATCAATTCATACATCTTGCTTCTGACTGGAAGGCGGCAATACTTTGCCTTGCCATTGATAGTTCCGCGAATGACTTGAGGCTTTTGATTCTCCACGCTATTCGCCCTCCTCTGCCGGGATGATAGTGGGAGCGTTTTGGAACGCCCCAAGAAGCCTATTAAGACAACTCATTTCACTGACTATGCCAGCATCGTACTCGTCGCAAATACGGTTAACTTCCTTGCAGAGTTCATCCAAATCGCCCAGCCTCCCATGCGGCGGGACGGGGACGAGAGGACACCATGTCGGCCTCGTCCCATTTTGGCAACATTCGTAATATTCTTCCACGCGACGAGGAACCCCGCCGACGAACGAACAAATCAAATCGTATCCAACTCCAAGCAATTCGCACGGACAGCTTGTCGGCATCTCCATGTCCTTGATTAAGATGCTCATTTCTTCATTTCCTCCAAGATTTTTTCAAGGCAATAGCCGTTGTGATAGAGCAAGAACAGGACGGCAAGTTCAAACAGTATGCTCATGCTCATTCCTCCTTCGGCGGCTCTGGGAGCGGCATCCAATGGGTGACGGCATAATCTCCGCTATAAAGCCTATTCCAAAACGAATTGTCAAACCACAGCAAATCAACAAAAGGCGTATTTGTTATATAGTCGAATCTTGTGACCAAAACATGCGCCCCATTCTCCGGCAACCGCTCCGTCACGGGAATCCACTTCGGCATGGCGCTATATAATGCCGTAGCAGCCTCATTCGCAGAATCTCTTTCGCGTTCCAGTCCTTCGATATATTCTGTCTGGTGCTTCATAATGTCTGTGGATGCATCATAGTTCGTTGCCAATGTCTCTATAGCATCGGCTGCTTGCAAAATATCACGGTACAGCGACTCGCTGATTTCGTTTCCGCTGTCTGCGCTTATTGCGGCTTCTCTCAGCCGCTTTACAAGATCGTCATCCATCAGCTTTCCTCCCTCTTTCCATTCGCGCAAAAAAAGTCAGGTTTCGGCTTGTTCGAGTACCATCCATCGTCACATTTGCAAGGGCATGGATTATCTTCCGGCCATTCATCGTGAGGCCATTCAAGGGCAAAACCTCGATCTTCTCCGTCGTCTGTTCCCGATGGCGCATACATGCAATCCTTGCACTGCACCACAGGCCGCACATCAGCGGCGTGGAGTTTCGCCAGCTCTGCGGCTATGTTCGCTGGATGGCAATAGCCGCTTGCAATCTCGATTGCCGCCGCACGTTCGATGTACTCTTTCTCTCCGCTCAATATGCATACCTCTCGTCATACGGGACGAACATCTTTCCAACGTACTGTTTCAGCTCGCGATCCAGAATGTCCTTGCTGTACCAGATGTCTTTATCGTTTTTTGCATCTTCGAGTACACCGGTGCAGAATTCTTCAGATACCTCGGCCAAAACCTTGTCCAGCTCATAAAAGCGTTTTTCGCGGAATCCCATTCGACCAAGGGCAAGCGTCACCATGTCCATCTGGAACACGCGGGCGTGGTGCCGGACCTCCGCATCCCGGCGCTCTCGTTCGGCCTGCATAGCCAAGATAAAGCCGCTCTTTTTAGCCATTGTCTATACCCTCATTGCTGACAGAATACCGGTCATCCATTTCAGGCTTTACCAGCATCATTTCCAAGGCCCACAGGAGATTCCAGCAGGCCGCGGTCAAGTGCGGTTCATCATCCCAGCCGAGCCACCATTTAACAGCATGGCGAATTCCGCTGTCTATCAGACTGTGAACGGGAATCCCCTTGTCCACGTTATGCTCTCCGTACTTGAGCGCCCCGGCCTCACAATGCTTGGAAACTTCCATGATTGCGGTCCATGGAAGCAGATCCATTCGCCCCTTTCCGGAGTGCATATCCCGGACAGCCCCGGTCTCAAATGCGGTGCGTTCTCCTGAGTCTTTAATCATTTCTCTTTACCTCCTGTGATTCCATGAAAAAATCCACCTGACGGCGCAGAGTGGCGATCTCCGCGATATCGCATTGGTGCAGTTCCTCCAAATGCTTGTTCCGGTTGAACAGACGCTTGTTCTCGCGCCTCAATTCCTGAAGCTCTTTTTCTTCCGGCGTCATGATTTATTCCTCCTTTGTCTCGACCACGAGCTTGACCGGGATGATCTTTCTCCGGAGACCGTCTTCACAAAGCGTGAGCGGGAGCTCTTTACGGCGGGCG
>OCTX012284836.1_pt1 | contig 59087 bp, 51 predicted proteins | sample 1539691 | NCBI WGS metagenome assembly OCTX01 (sample SAMN02144231, study PRJEB22623) | gut metagenome | biome: sheep rumen | host: Ovis aries | place: New Zealand
GTCCGTAGGTTCCGTAAAAAGCATTTTAAGCTTGAAGAAAATTGTGGAGACAGAGGCTCGGACGCAACCTGTCGTAGTAGTAGTAAGTGCACTCGATGGTATCACCGACCGCCTGATAGCCACATCACGAATGGCCAAGCAGGGCGACGATCGCTATCGTGAGGAATTCGACGCGATGGTGACACGCCACCACCAGATGATCGATGCCATCATCACCGATGACAAAAAGCGAGTTGACTTATTTAACAATGTTGACCAGCTCTTCGACCAGTTGAAGAGCATCTATTATGGTGTATATCTGATTCACGACCTGTCGAAGAAGACGGAGGACACTATCGTATCGTATGGTGAACGCCTGTCGTCGCACATTGTAGCGGCGATGGTAAAGAACGGCGTCAGAATGAACAGCCGTGACTTCATCCGCACGGAGAAGAAGCAGGGCAAGCACGTGATTGATGCCGAACTGACCACTCAGCTGGTGAAGGAGGCCTTCAAGGATTTGAACGAGAAAACCATCTACGTTGTTCCAGGATTTATCGCTCGTGACCGCGACAGCCACGAGACGACGAACTTGGGCCGTGGCGGTTCTGACTATACTGCCTCGATTATAGCCGCCGTGCTGAATGCCGAGGTATTGGAGATTTGGACGGACGTTGACGGATTCATGACTGCCGACCCGAAGGTCATCAAGAGCGCATATACCATCAACGAACTGTCATACATCGAGGCGATGGAGCTTTGCAACTTTGGCGCAAAGGTCATCTATCCTCCCACGATTTATCCCGTATGTGTGAAGAACATCCCCATCAGGGTGAAGAATACCTTTAATCCTGAACATCCAGGAACCCTGATCAAGGAAAAAATAGAAGACGACAACAAGCCCATTAAGGGTATATCCAGCATCAAGGGCACGTCGCTCATCACCGTAACAGGTCTGTCGATGGTGGGTGTCATCGGTGTCAATCGCCGTATCTTCACAACGCTTGCTAATAAGGGCATCAGCGTGTTCATGGTATCGCAGGCTTCGTCGGAGAACTCCACCTCTATCGGTGTGCGCGACGAGGATGCCCAGGCCGCTGCCGAGGTTCTGAATGCCGAGTTTGCCAAGGAAATCGAAACGGGAGCCATGTTCCCCATGCAGGTGGAAAGCGGATTGGCTACCATCGCCATCGTAGGCGAGAACATGAAGCAGACGCCAGGTATTGCCGGTAAGCTGTTTGGCACATTGGGACGCTCTGGTATCTCCGTGATTGCCTGTGCACAGGGCGCTTCCGAGACCAACATCTCGTTTGTCGTTGACGGCAAGTTCCTACGCAAGTCGCTCAACGTGCTGCACGATTCGTTCTTCCTGTCGGAATACAAGGTGCTCAACATCTTTATCTGTGGCATCGGAACGGTTGGCGGCATGCTGCTCGAGCAGATTCGCACACAGCAGCAGTTCCTCATGCAGTCACGTCGCCTGAAGCTGAACGTGGTAGGTATTTCCGATGTCGAAAACTTCGTATTGGACCGCGATGGTATCGACCTCGATAATTATATGCAGATTCTGCGTGCCGGCTATCCTGCCGATACCGACCACATGCGCGACGAGATTGTGAAGATGAACATCTTCAACAGTGTCTTCGTCGATTGTACGGCAAGTCGTCAGATTGCTGCGCTCTACCAGACCTTCCTGGAACATAACATCAGTGTGGTGGCAGCCAACAAGATTGCTGCCTCCAGCGACTATGACAGCTATATCAAACTGAAGCAGACAGCACGCGACCGCGGTGTATGGTTCCGCTATGAGACCAACGTAGGTGCCGGACTGCCTATTATCGGTACCATCAACGACCTCTGCAACTCGGGCGACAAGATTCTGAAGATTGAGGCCATCCTCTCAGGAACCCTTAATTTCATTTTCAACGAGATAGCTGCCGATGTACCATTCTCCGAGACCGTTCGCCGTGCCAAGGAACAGCGTTATTCCGAACCCGACCCACGTATCGACCTCAGTGGTACTGACGTGATTCGCAAGTTGGTGATTCTCACTCGTGAGGCTGGTTATAAGGTAGAACAGGACGATGTAGAAAAACATCTGTTCGTGCCCAACGATTATTTTGAAGGCAGTCTGGACGACTTTTGGAAACGTCTGCCTGAATTGGATGCCGACTTTGAGGCTCGCCGTAAGGTTCTCGAGGCAGAAGGTAAGCGTTGGCGCTTCGTGGCTACGATGGAGGCTAACGAGGAAGACCCGTCAGACTTCAAGACGAGCGTAGCACTGAAAGAAGTGCCCTCTGACCATCCTTTCTACCCCTTGGAAGGTTCCAACAATATCGTACTGCTCACAACAGAACGCTATAAGGAATATCCCATGCTGATTCAAGGCTATGGCGCTGGTGCTGCCGTAACAGCTGCCGGCGTATTTGCTAACATCATGAGTATTGCCAATATCTGATGAAACACATTATTATATTAGGTGACGGGATGGCTGACCATCCTGTCGCCAGATTAAATAATCAGACCCTGCTGCAATACGCTCGTCCACAATATATGGAGCAGTTGGCACGCGAGGGTCGTTGCGGACGGCTGATTACCGTGCCCGAGGGATTCCCTCCTGGTTCTGAAGTTGCCAATACGGCTATCTTAGGCTACGACTTGAATAAAGTGTATGAAGGTCGCGGTCCATTGGAAGCTGCCAGCATCGGCTACAATATGGCTGACGATGATATGGCTATCCGCTGTAATATCATTACGATAGAAGACGGCAAAATCATCACCCACAATGGTGGCAACTTGGAAACTGCCGATGCCGATGTGCTCATCAAATACTTGAATGAACACCTTGGCAGTGAACGGGTTAAGTTCATCACGGGTATTCAGTATCGCCATCTGTTAGTCATCAAGGGTGGCAATAAGCACATCGAGTGCGCCCCACCCCACGATCATCCCAATGAGCCTTGGCGCCCCTTGTTGGTGAAGGCACAAATCCCTGAAGCACAGGAAACTGCCGACCTCATCAACGACCTCATTCTCCGTTCGCAGGAACTCTTGGCGAAGCATCCTTATAATATGGCCAAGGCTGCCAAGGGCGAGCGTCAGGCTAACAGCATCTGGCCTTGGAGTGGCGGCTATCGTCCCTCCATGCAGACTCTGATGGCGCAGTATCCGCAAATCCAGCGTGGTGCCGTCATTTCTGCCGTTGATTTGATTCAGGGCATTGGCAAGTACGCAGGACTGCGCATCATCAAGGTGCCTGGAGCTACCGGACTGGCTAATACCAACTACGAGGGGAAGGCGCAGGCTGCTATCGACGCACTGAAAACGGATGATTTCGTTTTTGTGCATGTGGAAGCTACTGACGAAGCAGGACATGACGGTGACTTGGACTTGAAGTTGCGAGCCATCGACTATCTCGACAAGCGACTCATCAAGCCCATACTCGAAGCCATCAACGAGATGCAGGAAGATGTGTGTGTGGCAGTATTGCCCGACCATCCCACACCTGTAGAAATGCGCATCCACGTCAACGAGCCTGTGCCGTTTATCATCTGGCACAAAGGAATCGAACCCGACGAAGTGCAGCACTACGACGAGGAAAGTTGCGTCAGCGGCAGCTACGGATTGCTCAGATTGAATGAATTTATGAACGAATTTATGAAGTTATGAAATACTATAGTACCAATGGGGAAGCTCCCATCGCAGACCTGCAGAAAGCAGTAGTCAAAGGACTGGCAGAAGATCGCGGACTCTATATGCCTGAGCGTATCAAACCGCTGCCTAAGGAATTTTTCGATACCATCGAAACCAAGTCGTTCCAAGAGATAGCCTATACCGTAGCCGATGCTTTCTTCGGTGAGGATGTAGAAGCCGATGCGCTGAAGAAGATAGTCTATGACACGCTGTCGTTCGACTGCCCTGTAGTCAAGGTGAAGGATAATATCTACACGCTGGAACTATTCCACGGTCCTACCCTCGCCTTCAAGGATGTGGGTGCACGCTTCATGGCACGTCTGTTGCAGTATTTTATCCTGAAAACTCAGAATACTCAGAAAAAAATGGTCAACGTGCTCGTAGCCACCTCTGGCGACACGGGTTCAGCTGTTGCCAACGGATTCCTGGGTGTTGACGGCATTCATGTCTATGTGCTCTATCCCAAAGGAAAGGTCAGCAAGATTCAGGAGAGCCAGTTTACCACCCTCGGCAAGAACATCACAGCCATCGAGGTTGATGGTGTGTTCGACGATTGTCAGGCATTGGTGAAATCGGCTTTCATGGATGCAGAACTGAACGAGCACATGAAGTTGACTTCGGCTAACAGCATCAATGTAGCACGTTTCCTGCCCCAGGCATTCTACTATTTCAATGCCTACGCCCGGATGAAGGCACTCGGAAAAGCCGACCGACTGGTGATGTGTGTCCCCAGCGGCAATTTCGGCAACATCTGTTCGGCTTTGTTTGGCCACGAGATGGGACTGCCTATTCATCGGTTTATTGCCGCCAATAATGCCAACGATATCTTCTACAAATACCTGCAAACGGGTAAATACGAACCCAAGGCTTCCGTTCAGACACTGGCTAATGCTATGGATGTGGGCGACCCCTCTAACTTTGCACGTATCTACGACCTCTATGGCAAGAGTCACGAGCGCATCAGCAGCCTGATCAGCGGTGCTACATATAGTGACGAGCAGATTCGCGAAACCATGCGCCAGTGCTACAACGAGACGGGCTACATCCTTGACCCACACGGTGCCTGCGGCTATCGCGCCCTGCAAGAAGGGTTGAAAGATGGTGAAGTCGGTGTGTTCTGCGAGACAGCCCACCCTGCCAAGTTCAAAGAGACGGTTGATAGCATCATCGGTGCCGATATCGAGATACCCGAACGCTTGGCAGCCTTCATGAAGGGTCAGAAGCAGAGTGTAGAAATGACGAAGGATTTCGAGGACTTCAAGCGCTTCCTCATGAGCCGTTAACGAACGGTCATGTGGAAGCAACCTTGCTTCACTTCATACTTGATATAGCAGCGTCCTTGCTCGCGCATATCACGCAGCACTTCGCTTAACACCCACTTTAACGTGTCGTCACGAACGGGTTGAGTGACAGCATGATACCGATTATAGCAAATATCAAAAGTTGTACCGAAGAGATGACAACTGCGCTCCGTCGCATTGCCATTTCTTCGGCGCAGTTTCACTACGTCAGCCTCCGACCGGAGCACACTCGTCACAATGAATTGATTCAAGGGGACACCCTTCACGTATAGACTATCATAGAACGCCCTGCCGATATCTTCCAGCAGGATGGCAGCACGTGGCACCAAATAAGGTATCGAACTATAAAGCGGGTCAACGTGATAGTAAGGATTAGCCCCCACATACACCAATTCCTTCTTTCTCTTCTCGGCATCCTCACGATTCTTCACAGGGCGCACCCCCCATTGCTCGGCAGCCACAATCTGAGCCGCCTGACTATCGGGGAAACACTCCCTGTAGTTATACACCCCACGAATGCGATGCTTCTTTCCATCGAAAACGGGGTGTTGGCTATCAGCTTTTGAGGGTTGGCTATTAGCGATGATCTGTTGGCTTTCAGAGGCAGCCTGTTGGGGTATTCTGGGCTCAGCCACTTCTGGGAAAACAGCCTTTACGAGTGCCAGCAGCAGCACCGTTCCGGCAAATCCCAGCAAATATTTATTCTTTGTCAATTTCATTTGGCTGCGAAGGTACACATTTTCTCAGAGAAAAACGAATTTTTAAGCTATCATTTTACAACCACGTAAGTAACTTATGATTTCTATCAGCCTCTATCAAACAAGTGGGGCATCTAAGGCTCTTCCGAGTATCTCCTATAAGGTGTTCTAATAGTCTCTATCGCTCATCCGGGTAATTCCTATTAGTGTATAGAGATTATCCGGAAGGTCGATAGATGCCGCTCGAATGGTTGATAGAAGCCGTTTGGATTATTAACATTAGTCACTGTTTGTCATTCTACAGTAGTATCTTCTGCAGCCATTGGGACGTCTTTGTGCTGCATAGAGATTTCTTTGGTTGACTGACGGGCCGCTTCACGCACCATAGGAGTGTAAGCCTCGATGATGTGGCGCCATGTTGGCATGTCGTTGTTTGGGAGTTAAGTGGTCCATAATTTAATCATTAATGTTTGAAATAGGTATCTGGTACGTGGTTCACAAACAGAAAAAACCCTATTGTGTTATCATTTCTGATTTTACCGCATTGAGTCAATTGGATAGCTATGCAATTCTTTCATAAAACGCTTAATTGTTTCGATGTGTTCCTTATCGATAGCAATTCGTTGTGTTTTGCTCATGTCTGATTCGTTCATAAACGTGGTATATAAAATCAACATAGCATCCACTCTGTCATGCTCTCTAATGCCATCTTCACTTTCTTTGCCTTCAATAGCTGTCTGCGTAAAACAGAAGCCATCCAGAACACGCATTCCCCTATCATTATGTGGACCATGATCTCTGAAATGCTCATTTACATTCTCATTCAACATTATTGGCATCGGCAAATAGTTCCTTACGAGGAACAAACCAGCTACTTCATTAGGAGTGAGCTTGTCATTCCGAAGAAAACGTTCCTTATATCGTTGAAGGAAATGGCTTGTATAAGCATGTATTTGGGGTAACATTATGGTCTTGCTTTTAGGGGAATGCTGATATCCCATCTTCAGACCTCTTATAACATAGCGCTTATTATCACTGAAAACAACACAGAAAGATGAGCATAGAGGGTTTTTAATGTCATTAGTATTTCTCGCATAGTAGAATATAATGTGCAGATTATTAGTCGAAGGAATTTTGTATTCATCAATATACCATACTGGAAAATTACTCGATTTCTGAAAGAATTTAATTGCCTTAGGATATGACTTTTCTATCCTTATTTTCACTTTATGAGCATCGGTCTCCAGACCAATGTACATCTCTTTCCATGTCATTGATGGTATTATCATAATTCTAACGTCCCTTTTAAAAGTGATTCAAACATTTCTTCAGGCTCATCACCAATGTCAAATACGCCCATATTTTCATGATAGAAGAGTTCGTCTTTGAAGGTGATTTTGGTAAAAGCGTGCGTTTTCCAACCAATACTTATACGGCACATTACCCATAAGTTCTCAGAGTCTGTCATTCCAAATCGAAGAATAGTAGAATCGCCTAAGCTATTAGTACTAAACAAGGATCCTTTTTGAAGATTTTCCATATATGCTTCTAAAGGATTGCCTGTAAACTCTTGAGGACAGCAGGGGAATGCGACGGGATTTTTCCAATTAATCTGTATTGCATTTGATGTTAAAGACTTAACTTTTAAAGGAGTCCTTTTCTCTTCCTGTTCATCTTTGTGTATGTCGTTGACATATATTGATGGATCAACCGTTCTATATCCACCACTTCCGTCTGGAATTGAGTTCATGAAAGGGTTGTCTTCCCCTATATCAAAGGTATTATCATGCGGCATAGGTTTACGATATATCCACGCTCCTATACGACTTTCTTTGCGCTTGAAATCAGGAGAGGGTTTTGCAGTTTTTGACCAATGCCTCCAGTTCTCCAAACAATTCTTTGCTTCTTCTGGCGTAACACTACGCATCCAAGAGAAGTTTTTGTCCTCTGTTTCATATCCGTATAGAAGTGATGGATTAGCAAGGAACGCTTCTATACTGCCACATATGAGTTCAACTTTCTTTCTTGTAATTTCATTATTAAGGGTATTCTCAAGTCGTGTTAACCATCGAAGATTATCAGGACGATTGTTTTTCTTATTTGTGTCAATATGGTCAACTACATGTTGTTCGGTCGGTGCTGATCCATGGAAAGCAGTAGCAACTATTCTATGTACTCTTTCTCCACAAAAGTCGAGATAACCAGTTGCTATATTCGGTGTACCAAAACTCCATACGTCATCAAGTTTACGCTTGTGTCTACCTGCTCGTTGATGTCTCATGACTGCACCATTATCACGTACGGAATAGTGTTCGCCTTTATAAACACATTCCTTTTCTTCTGTAAAATCGTCTATGCGCAACATGCTATTATTTTTTACTTACATCCCAATCAAAACTGTAAATATTATCTTCTACTGGGATATTGACAGTCATCTTGAGCCCTTTTTTGCGCTTGATGTTCATATAACCAATAATACCTTCGTCTGGATGTAAGGTGTTTATTTTCAAGTAACCTTGAGATATAATCTTTTTGTCGTCTTCCATCATTTTACTCAAAGTCAGTATCTGATTTGTAGCAGACATCCTTGCTGCAGCAGCTGCGGCATAATTGTAAGTTGTATGAACTTGAGTATATGCCATTCCATTAGGGTGGTATGCAGTAGAATAAGTTGTCTGTCGACCAGCCAAACCAGCATTCATTCCAACTGCAAAGCTATTAAAGGCAAGCGCCCATGCTTGCGCATTCTTAACCTTTTTCATATACTCGTCATAAGTATAAACTTGGAGAGCAAGCGTATCTTGTTTCTTTGTATATATAGATGATGTTATTTGAGCCGGATTGAATAATATTGTCTTATTCCCTAAATTCTTGATAAAGATAGTAATCTGGTAATACCTACCATAGTCGTCCTTGGCTTTGGTATTAGTCATTCCAACCACATAATCACCTATTTGTCGATAGGCCCAAATTTGACCATCATGATATTCACACATAGCAGTTGTATCATTCTCCTCTTTTACAAATGTTTGAGCACTCGATAACAAGGGGAAAGCAACTAATAGAGCTAGTACCAATTTCTTCATAGTCTTAAGTTTTAAAATCCTTCTGCAAAGGTAGTAAAAACCTTTTAAGCAACAATAGGTTTTAGGGGGAATTCTTAATAAAGCTGATTAGTGCTCATTTTGTTTTTCCCTATTGCTATTTTATATTTATTTCTGCATCGACGATAAATATGTCGCCATCTTTGTCTTTAAGAACGTTTCTAGGCACCAAATCCCATACATCATAAATGCCATTAGAAAAGCGCCCCTCTTTATTCTGCTTTACAAAACCGATAGCAGCCATATATGTTTCTATCTCTATGGCTGTCGCTGGCAAAGCATCTTTTACTAATCGCTGCGTCATAATTGGCATTACTGTACGACCATCAAATCCCGTAAAACCATATAATGAATATGCTGTATCATAAAAGAGATTGTTATGCCAAATTAACCTGTTTAACAAGCGGAGAATACTGCCTGTATTCAGCAAGTTGTTTACTTTGTAAATAATATCGTTCGATACGTAGGTGTCGTTTTCATTACCACTTGGTCCTGGTGTGCCCAAATCAAAAACACCACCAAATGGTATCCACATGCCAGTTTCCTTTGCATATAATTCCGCTATGCGTTGCTCGACTTCAAGACGGTTTACATTGACTTGGCCAACTCGAAGTTGCGCTTCATATAATTGGCAGCGTCGATGGAGTTCATTGGCGATTTCATAGATTCTGCGATTTTCCGCAGTTTCCTCTCCACTGCTTCTTTGTGAAACTGATTCAAATATGTCATCATTCATTTCAATTTTTCTGCAAATATACAAAGAATATTGGAAGTAAGCAAATCTAATAAAAGAAAATATACTTAGGAAAACTATCATAATTAATAAAACAGGTATTTGGAACGTGTTTCTCGTTATCGAGTATTGCGGGTAAACAATCAGCATCAGATCACAGACCTTCCCTATTATTGGTATTTCGAGATATTCGGCCATTATCTTTATTATCTATGAATTCCTGCAAAAATAAAAACACTCTAACTATCAAATATTTACATTACAAAAGGATTTACCCTGCAAATAAAAGTTTATTCATAGAATGGGATGTATGTCATATACTTCTTTGATGCTGTTTCAATATCAGCGGGTTTTACCAAACCTGCATCCATAGTGTCTGAAAAAATTAAAGAAGATAATAAGAAAAGAGAACTTATCGCAAGTAGTTGTATTTAATCGACTTTTTCACTTTCCATCTCTACTTAATACAATACAGGCATCTGAATATATGTAGTTATCACCTTATCCATGTGATAATGTGAACTTGCATGATGGATAGTTACTACATCCAAGGAAAGTGCCATACTTCCCTTGACGTTCAACTAAGGAGCCACCACATCTTGGACAGATTCCCTGATTTATATGAGAATTATACTTTACTCGAGCTGCGTTAGCCTTCCTAATATGCTCTTTTCTTGTATTCTCGTTCTCTATGCTAGCCATGTTCACTATTGATGCGAGACGAATTACTTCATCCATTGACATTACTTTCCAGACATGGTCCTTGATTACATTATATAATTGCCAACTATAAATAACAGGTGTAGTTGTATTACATTTCAATTCTGCACCATTGAGGAATACAACAATTGAATTAAAGGCATTCAATGGCATATGTAACAGATAAGCTAATGCACGAATATGACTTGCATTTTGCTTAATAGGATTATAGAAAAAATTCTTTGTAACATACGTGTACGTTTTAAAACTACTTTTATATCTAACTGGAGTAACTATAATCTGTTTCCATTCCTGAGAATCTTCATCACCATAAATATCACCACGATAATTTTTGGTTTCAATAACGAATATGCCATATGGTGATATGACTAAGTGATCAATCTGTACAGAATATCCGTTGTTTTGAATCACGATATCTTTCCATACATGGTATTCATCAGATAAGGTCAACAAAATGTCATGTATCGCTTTCTCTCCTATTTTACCTTTGAAATATGGCAGATTCAGGACCCCCGCTGTTATACTCAACAACAAGGCAAAAACGATGACTATGGCAATAAATTCAGATGACATAGTTACAAATCTCGTTTATACTTCCAAAAGAAACCATATGCTGTTTTTTGCTTACCTTTCAGAACATTCATTACATTATCAGCCCTAGGAACATTAAAAGCTTGACAGATTTCATTGAACGAATAAAATAACCTTACCACATTCCCCTCTTTATCAATTTGAGCTATAGCATCCTTTTCTTTTGCTTCACGAATTATCTGGTCGTAATTCATTGCAATATACTGATTAGCCTCTTCTTGGACTTCTGATATAATAATGTTTTGTATAAATTCTAGACCCTCTTCGAGGAAAAACTCTTTATCCTCATCTTTATTCTTTTTATTGGTAAGATTTTCAAGGTCATAGTCATCTATACATTTTTGCATTATATTTATTTTGCGGTATTTTTCCGTCACCAAAAAGAGCTCTTCCTTAGTTAAAGCCTCTTTTGTATCAAGAATCTTGTGCTGAACTTTAAAGAATGCATCTAATCGCAAAGGAAGTAATTTATAAAATACTTCCTCATATTTTTCTTGTATGATTTTATTCGTTTTTGTACTAGCTGTTCCATACAACCTCTTGTTATAACCAAATTGAGGTAAGTACGCATTATAGTAATGGATATAATATGTTTCAGCAGCATTTAATCTAGCCACTAATTCGTCTTCATTGTCACACTCAATTTGTAGAATTTCCTCATATTCAGGTTCACCCATTCTCTTGTATGCTTCCCAAAAGGCCGAGTTGGTAGGACCTACTGTTTTATCAAGATGTTCGCGCATTCGCTTTTCCGGATGACGCCGTGTTTGACCAATATAGACCTTACCATCTGAGAAGGTGTATTTGTATATTATTCCTTTCATATTCACTTCTTGTTTTTAGCAATAAAAGACTTGTAGCCTTGAATTATTTCTGGATATTTAGCTTCAAAAACTTCTTTTTCTATCTTATTACCATCTTCATCATAGAATGAATAAATATCTGGGGTATCTAAAGTAAAGGCGAATGCCCCAATCCCATTTTTGTGGTGAGCAAAATAACCTCCTTTAAATCTTACTCTTCCATCCATGAAACTCTGAGATATCACCCCATTATTATCTACAAAAGCTTCCCCATTAAACAAATTTCCGTCTTTGTAATATACATGATTCTTATACTCCAAGTCCTTAAGAAATATACCATCTTTTGCACTATAAACTTTTGAACCGCCATAAATACGCATCAACATCCGTTCATTCTCATCTATACTCCATTGTAATTGCCAAACCCTGCCATCAATTTGATCAAGCAAAATAAAATTATAAAAATTAGTAGTTGGATATAAATAGAAACGTCCATTAGATTGTTCTTCTTTTTCCACTAAAGGATATAAATAGCTATCAATTTTGATTTCGATTTGTTCACCTTTGGTTGAATATTGAACCATATACACCTCGCCTGTAGAGGTGTTTAATTTTAAAAAAATATTTATATTTCGTGTAGGGAACAACAAGAATTTTGCATCCTTATTAGGTATATTAGCCACAGCCAACTGATTAGGCATATCACTCTGTGCAACAGCTGGTAATGCAATAAATGTAATCAACAAACAAATAAAAAATTTCTTCATAGTTTTAAGTTTTAAAATCCTTCTGCAAAGATAGTAAAAACCATATAAACAACAATAGGTTTTAGGGGGAATTGTTGAAAAAGGTAACTAATACATGTCTCACCGAACACAAACGGAACCCCTTTGTGCTGTCTTATCTTTCCTCTGCCGCCACTGGCATTTGAGTGGATTCTTCTATTTCACTCCTTCCATCATCTATTTTATTCCTCCTGTCCTGTAGAAAAATATGGTTCAGCGTGAAAGCCAAGGATTCCAGCGTTTCTTCCCGCTTCGCAGGCTTCAGCTCACACTCCCATACCGTAATGCAGTGCCACCCCATTTTAGCCAACTGGCGCTGCTCCTCACGATCCCGTTCCTTATTCCTTCTGATTTTCTCCACCCAAAACTCCCGATTCGTCTTCGGAATCTTGCAACAGCATTTCTCATTACTCATTACAAATTCCTCATTTTGCGCTATGCGCAACTTGTGCCCATGCCAGAAACACCCATTCACAAAAATGCACGTACGGTATTTCCTCAGTACCAAGTCAGGATGCCCAGGCAGTCCCCTATGATTCAGGCGGTAACGGAATCCCCTACTCCACAACCCCCTCCGCACAATCATCTCCGGCTTCGTATCCTTCGACCGAATAGCCGCCATGTTCTTGTGCCGTTGTTGCGGAGTGAGTTTATCCATATTATTTCTACTGCTTGCTAGTATATCTTCCGTTGATTCATTTCCACTATTAATCCAAAAGTATTTTTTTCTGTTCTTTCATTTTTCTACCATTACAAATTGAGGATAGGGGCTTAGTGTCTTGATTTGCCCCAATACAGATGAAATCAAGACCGGGTCTTTCACTTCACTTTTTATCCTGAACAGCCAATATTCATCGCCTTTAGGCTTGAATCCAATACGCAAGAGGTATTCATGGTTACACCTCTCAGCATTGCCTGAAAGCAACTCGTATAGATATTTCTTTCCATTGCGATGCAGTACGAGCCACTTTATCGGTTTACAAAGTTGGCCGTATTGGATAGCCCCAGGTCTGTTACCACCTCTTATATAATAAAAACCTTTACTCCTTATGACAGCAAAGTCCGACTCACTTTTTACATATCCTACTAAAGCTAAAGTGCGCTCTTTCACAAACGACAACAACCCAGCAAAGCACTTGTCTATTGAAAGCGCTATATGATAAGCCAATCGCGGAGGAACGGCATTCCCCACCATTTTGTACCCATCCTGAATATTGTTGTATATGAACTTAAAACTGTCAGGAAAAGTCTGTATTCTTGCACACTCTCTAACGCTGAGACGACGGTAAAGATGCTCTCTTCCTGCTACGAACTTTCTCTTGTCTGCAGACACGTATTCCATCTTTGGTGCTTGTGGGTGAAGAGGCTCATTCTTTGCCTGTGCCTGAATCGTAAACGACAATTCATCCCAGCCTCTCACTCTGTTTCGAGCCATAAACTTTTGGTCAAATGGACCGATATAATAATCATGGTTTGGAATGGCTGACCTCTGTGGGTTAACCTGTTCTGTATTATAAGGAACAGGCGGAGTATTCAAGTCACCAATAGCATAAGATAAGGTTATAGGCACATGTTCTATCCTCACAGGAAAGAAATACTCAACATCAAGGTCCTCTCGAATGCCGACAATAATAACCCTCAGTCTCTCTTGAGGAATCTTGAAATCAGCGGCGTTCATCAGTTCGTATCTGATTCTGTAGCCTGCATTACGGAAGAGGTCAAGGAACTGATTAAACGCCTTAATGTGTCTAGGGGTTACCATACCTGGTACATTCTCCATCACAAAGAACTTCGGCTTCTTTTCGCTGACGATGCGGATGTAGTCATAAACCAGCCTCCCTCTTTCGTCATTGATTCCAAGACTTCTGCCTCCCAAACTCCACGACTGGCAAGGCGGTCCTCCGATGATTCCGTCACAATCGGGTATGTCCTGTGCTGTCAGGCTTCTTATGTCCGCAGTGTTCAGTTCCGTATTGGGATGGTTTAGGCGATATGTCGCATGTATCGTCGTGTCATATTCATTGGCCCATACGACTTCAAATCCTGCCTTCTCAAAACCAAGGTCAAGCCCACCACAACCGGAAAAAAGTGATACAACATTCATGTTAATCTTGATATTTTACACCATGTTTGTCAAGTGCTGCACGAATGCTCATTGCCACATAATATGCAAGATTCACAGGAACTGCATTACCAATCATTTTGTAGCCCATGTCGACATCTGTGTAAAGGAAAACATAATTATCAGGGAATGTCTGAACTCGTGCAACTTCGCGCACAGTCATTCTTCTATAAAGATGTTCTTGACCTGGAACAAAAATCTGTTCATTTTTTCCTATTTTTATCATTTTGGGGGCTTGGGGATGCAACTGGCATTGACGACCACTCGCCTGTACGGTAAAACCTGGCTCATCCCAACTTCTTACACGATTTCTTGACATAAAAATGGTTGAGTATGCACCAATAAAATATTCGTGATTTGGTACTGCGCACTTGTCTCCATTTGTTTTATTCTTCTCCAATGCGGGAATTGCATTATCTTTCAAATCCCAAATACAATCTCGCAATACAGGCTTGTGTTTTAATGGTGTCGGATACTCAAAATCATGAATATTTAAATCTTTCCTAAACCCTATATAGAACACACGATCACGATCCTCTGGACAGTCGAAATCATTTGCATTCAGCATTTTAAGATTCACATCATAACCAGCCTCATCAAACAAACGCATGAAACCTTTAACGGCTTCAGAATGACGTTTGGCTAACATCCCTGAAACATTTTCTGCGACAAAGAATAATGGCTGAGCAGCTTTTAAAATACGAATATACTCATAAAAAAGTTGCCCTCGTGCATCTTCAATACCTTTAAGACTACCTGCCTCACTCCATGATTGACAAGGAGGGCCACCAATAATACCTGTCACATGCTCAGGAAACTCGCTTTCTTTGACATCACGTATATCACCTTCAATTAAGTGTGTGTCTGGAAAATTTGCCTTAAAAGTCGGACAAATTTTGGGGTCGAACTCATTTGCAACTACCGTACGGAAGCCTGCATTATGGAAACCTTTATCAAGACCACCTGCTCCTGAAAAAAGACTAATAAGCTTCATTTATAATAATATGTTATAAGTTTTGATTTTATTAATTTTGCTGGATTTTGAGGATCTGAGACTTCTTCGTCTGCTATATTTACATTGTTTTTACTACAAAACGATTCAAATTCATTGACATTTGAAAAAGAATTGTACTTGTCTTCTGGAATTAATGCCACAAGTTTAAACGTGTAGTCTGTTATTTCTTGTGTTAAATAACCGAAATGCTGAAATGGAGATTTTATGAGCCACATTCCTCTTATTCGCAAATCAGAAATTTCAAGATGGTCAACTTTATTCACTCTTCCTAGTTCATTTGTTTCAGATAATTCCACATTATCAAGAGACTCTATCCCATCTTTAATGGCATCCTCTACTTTTTCATACACTTCATGGGAATCACAGTACAAGTCTCCATAAACAAAAAAAATGTTTTGAAGTTCTTGTTCATTTACTTGACCTACAACATAAAGCATGTCCTTTTCTTGCCATTCTTCACATTCGCGACAAGCACTGCAAATTTTAGAGTTAATTGAATAAAGTTTGTTTTTAGGGTAGCTACTATTGAACTGAAGTCGCGTTGCCCCAAGAGAGGTTAATTTCTTTATTTCAATCGCATCACCACCCTTAAGCATAGCATCGGGTGGATTTGTATCATTTCCCAAATACGAAAATGCTTTGTTCCTTGCTTGCATAACAGTTCGAGTGTCTAGCCCCAAACAATTCGAAAACGCATTTTTAACATAATCTTCAAGAGCTGCACCCATTTGGTTCGCTCTATTTTGAGTATTTCCTTCAGGAGCAACCACAACTCGAAGAGTAGAGTTTTCAACTATCGCTTCTATCGCTGTAAGAATGTTATTCATTTGAAACTAATGTCCATATTTAAAAAGTGTAATACTAATATTATCGTTTGAATCATTGAAATATATGATTGTCGAGAAGTAAAATTTTCACTTCTTCTGAGCCAAAGTATATCGCTTCACTGTTAGCTATAATCATAATCTTACCATTTACAGTTAAATTTGATATTCACGTCTGCAGGTATACCTACAATTTGTATGTCGAACTTTAATGATGTTTCAACTACATCTTTGGCATTATGAATCCTAAACGAGAATTGCCATCCGTTGTCTAGGCACATAACAACAGTTGTCTTACTACCTGGTTTGAATCCGATATGCAGCAATGCTGTTGGAAGGTTTATAACTGGCACCTTCATTTTCGGCTTTGAAACACGACTTGGAAGATTAAGGGTTCCATACATGTTAAATGACTGAATAGTCGTGATTCTTTTGCTATCAACACTTATTACTTTGTAGAAATCATATTTACTAAGAAGATATTCTACCATTCTTCTTGGTACGTCCTCATTTGCCTTAACTTGCATTGAAACCTCTTTTACAAAGGCATTCAGTAGAGGCATATACACATCATCTTCCTTAGATTTTAGATCTCTAAAATATGTTCCCTTAGCCTTTTCTTTTTCCAAAAAATCAAAAGTAGCCCTTACTTCATTCCAATAATTTTTTGAACAGGGAATGCCATACCACTTTTCTCCAAAATCAAGAGTCTTGGCTATTCGACTGTGTTTTACAGCCATATGATTATGTTTAATGCTCAGACCTATTTCCCATATAATATCTTTCCGTTCAATAATAATATCACGGACGTCGGCATCCTCACCATGTTGGTCGGTTTGAATATAAAGGTTTAGAACATCTGTTCCTGTTTCTATGATATTTGGCTCAAGTGAAAAAATAGTCTCAATAGTAGATTGCGCACTCAACGTATACAGTGTTTGTTCTCCATGACTTAATGTATTCCACGCACTTTCTGCAGCAGAATAGCTACTATTTTTCACAATCTTTGCTGGTCGAATTTTACTAATTGCTCTATACAAAGAATTTAGACATGCAAATTCGTATGCTCTTCCCTGATTATTGCTTGTATTACTCATAAACTAACTATATCTGTTAAAAACTACAGGATCCATATTTATTATCACAGGTATGTCAGACATACTTCGTACTTCAAACAGAAACAACACCTTTTATTATTACATACTCGATATGTGACACCTACAGCCTTCATTCTCCAGATTATTCAATTCATCTTTAAAATCTTTTAACTGCTCTTCGTTATGTATCACAATATCTCATTTTATGTTAATTTACCTAGGGCTCACAAAAAAGCCCCCTTTTCGCTTTTTGAAAAGAGGGCGTGGAGGATTGAGTGGAGCAAGGCTTAGCACTGCCTACACCAGACAACAATCGTTCAGTCCACGCCCCTAATCAAGAGCGCGAACACCCGATGCCTTGTCTGACTGATGTGTTTCTGAAGTGCTAATTCTGCTCCAACAGCCTAATCAAGGGATGTTCTTTGACTCAGTTTATTTTCGTTTTACGTCATTAATATTATTTTATTTCCGCAAAGTTACTAACTTTTTGGTAAATGACAAAGGAATTGGGAGGAATTTATACTTTGAAATTTAAACGCTGTCAACATATTTGTCCATAAAAAAGTCTTCTAATTCGGGAAAAGGGGCAAAAAAAGCAGGAAAGCAGGCAACTATACCTGATGAAAAGTCAACCTTTCCAGAATGCCGTTGGTGAGATTCAGTGCACTGATTTCAGATTTCAGATTTCAGTATTTCAGTAATGAAAATCTGAAAAAAAGAGTGAAACTATAGTTTACTATATATATAATATATATATATTATATATATAGTAATATATAAAATCAACAAAAAATTCGTTCTTTTGAAATTTTGCTAACTGAAATCTGAAATACTGAAATCTGAAATTTTGCCCTTCAAAAAAGTGTAAATTCTGACCCCTTGAAATTTGGTGGGGTCATGAAATTTTTGTACCTTTGCATTGTCAACCGAAAAGGGGTGTGACTACGGGGATTAAGGAGAAAATTGCGAGCATTAAGTCTAAAAATTGCAAACATTAATGGTAGCAAAATTTTCTTCGGATATCCGCCAGCCGCGCAACAGCAACTAACTTATTATTAACTATCAAAAAATATTACAAACAATGGCAATTAAAGTTATCGCCCAACGCCGTGAGGTTAAATGTTACTTTATTAATTTTATTTGTAGTAAAGCTGATATTTCAAAAATTCTTTGTAACTTTACGGCAAAAATATAAAACAACGAAAAATCATGGAATGATGAAGACGGCTTTGATAGAAGACAGCATTAAGTTAGGATTTGGCTTGATGCGACTGCCCAGGATTCCTGGAACGGAGAATATAGATATTGAGCAATCTAAAAAGATGGTGGATGCCTACATCAACGCGGGAGGCAGATATTTTGATACAGCCCTCATCTACGAGGGTAGTGAGGTGGCTGCTAAGGCTATTCTCTGTGATCGGTATCCGCGTGAGAGTTATTATCTGGCCGACAAACTCAATGCTTCCTCGTTTGCCTGCAAAAACGAGGCTGAAGCCAAGAATGAGATTTATGTGAGTCTTGAACGGACAGGAGCCGGATACTTTGATTTCTATCTGCTGCATGGTATTGATGAGGGTAATCATGATACTTTCAATCGGTATGGTATCTGGGAGTACATGAAACAACTGAAGGCTGAGGGGCTTATCCGCCATTACGGGTTCTCCTTCCATTCCAGTCCCGAACGTCTTGAGCAGCTGCTCAACGACCATCCTGATGCGGAGTTCGTGCAACTGCAGATTAACTATACTGATTGGGACGACCCTATCATCTGTTCCCGAAAGTGTTATGAGATTGCTACGCGTCACGGTGTGCCTGTGATTGTAATGGAGCCTGTCAAGGGCGGCAAACTGGCTAATCCTCCCCAGTCGGCTCGTGACATTCTTCTTCTTGCCAATCCACAAGCATCACCTGCCTCGTGGGCTATCCGTTTTGTGGCTTCGTTGCCTAACGTGATGATGGTGTTGAGTGGTATGTCAACCTTGGAGCAGATGGAAGATAACCTGTCTTTCATGCGACATTTCCAACCGCTGAATGTGGAAGAGCAACAGGTTATAGAGCAGGCTGTCAGTGCCTCCAAGCATTTTGACAATATTGCCTGCACTGCCTGTCATTACTGCACGCCTGGCTGTCCTATGGGTATTCATATTCCCGAGATTTTCGCCGTGATGAATGTCTATAAGATGTACGGGAATCTTCAGGAGGCGCGCAATGATTACGGATGGCGCCCTGGCGGTGCCAAGGCGTCATCGTGTATTCAATGTGGGCAATGTGAGGAAATGTGTCCTCAGCATCTTCCTATCATCCGTTTGTTAGAGGATGTCGTAAAGACTTTAGAGTAATTCGATGATTTTTCATTTTGTATGTATCCATACGCTCTATTTATTTATAATCCACAATCCTGTTTTATCACTACCCTGTCGGGTTATAACACCCAAATCTTTGAATTTTTTCAGTTGTTTCTCTATGCCACGCTTGCTAATACCAATGCGCTCACTCATCTCAGCGGCTGACAGACTTGGATTGTCATCAAGGAGAATCAGAACTTGCTTCTCGTTTACACCGAACTTTACACCGAACTTTAGACCGAACTCTTTTCCGAACTTTACACCGAACAGCCTTTCAACAGGAGCAGCACTATCAGGTGGTAATGCTTCATCCTCTTCTGCCTCTTCATAGTTTTCCATTGCTTCCAACAGACATTGGAGCATAAATTCTATGAAGAGCGTGCTTTCACCGGCTGCATCGCACTTGGCTATGACGTTGTAATACTCCTGCTGGTGCTGTTTCACGATGGATTCGACAGGTATCCACGCGAAGATACCCTTCCACTTACTCAGCAGCATGGTCTGCCAATACCGCCCCATTCGTCCGTTGCCGTCAATGAAAGGATGGATAAATTCAAACTCATAGTGGAAGACGCAGGAATAGACCAAGGGGTGTGTCTTGCAAGTCTTCACCCAATGGAATAAGTCGCCCATCAGTTCAGGCACCTGGGCTGGTGGTGGTGCCATGTGCAGGCAATTGCCATTACCGTCAAATACTCCGACACCCTCCTGGCGATAATGTCCGGCATTACGCACTAATTGTGACATCATCAGCCCATGAGCCTTCAGCAAGTCTTTTTCCTTGAACGCATCCAACTGTGGCATCAGCCGGTAGGCTTCGATGGCATTCTTCACCTCCTGTATCTCGTCAGGAGCCCCCAGCACGTGTTTGCCGTCGATAATATCCGTCACCTGCTTCAGCGAAAGTGAATTGTTCTCGATGGCGAGTGACGAGTGGATGGTTCTTATCTGGTTTTTCTTGCGCAGCATAGGTGAAGGCGCATTGCTTCCTATGCGCGAATTTAAACTTCCCACTTGTTCAGATATCTCCGAAATCTGGTGGAGTATCTTCTCATTTACTGTGAATGGTGGTATATACATAATTCTCTATCATTTAGAATAGTGAGTTTAGGCATACTTTTAGGCTCAGGCAACTACGGATTTAATCTTCCCGTATAGGGAGGGATGGTGGTACGTCGTACATGACTTTGGCGTGATTGGTGCGGATAAGTTGAGAGTCGATGATGCGGCCTGTGGAGCGGTCAATAATGTCGCGATAAACTTCGCCGTTCCGATATACTGCTGTGTCGGTAGCTGATGACCCGTACTTTGCCGGCTGCTTTTCCCGAGAGAAGTATTCGTTCTCGATATGGATGTGGAAGGTATGGGGCAGACGCTCAACGGCACGGAGTTCACCACAAAGATACTCTCCGTCAACCCAAAGACGAAGTTGGTAGGTGTTGACGGTCTCATTCTTTACTCGATAATCAATGTAGTTGTAGGATATGCTGGTGCCTGTGCCAAAGGGTATTTGACGACCGAAGTCGGGAAAGAGGTCGAGCCCGTCGTGGTGGTGATGTTCGGTGATGGTCAGTTCGCTGTGCAATACAAGCCAGTGAATGAGGTTGGAGAGTTGACAGAGTCCGCCCCCGATACCTTTTGAGGGCTTTCCACGCGCAATGGTCAGTCCCTCTTTATAGCCTTTGTTTTTGGTGGTTCTTCCTATCCGCTTCCACACGGAAAAGGTTTCTCCCGGCTGAATGAGCAAGCCATTGATATGGGTGACTGCCAGCGCGAGGTTGGTGGCCTTATTCTCCTGCAACTGCATATCGACATTACCAAGTCGGCGACGAATGAGCGACTTGTGGGCATAGACGAGAACGGGCAACGGCTCGTCATGCAGTTCGCGGGCGAACCGTTTCTTGCCCAAGAAGTCCTTCACGTGGCGTTTCAGAATTTCCTTCTCCACGGACAGTCGGTAGGTAAATGGCGATATTTCACAAAATAGTTTTCTTTCCATATTGTTGCTTGATTACTTGACGAGTCGTTAATCCTCCATCAGTTTGCGATAGCGGGTGCGCTTGGGTTCTTCGATGCCGAGACGCTGGGCTTTGTTGATTTCATAGTCGGAATAGTTGCCCTCGAAATAGAAGACATTGCCATCGCCCTCGTAAGCCAGGATATGCGTGCAGATACGGTCGAGGAACCAGCGGTCGTGACTGATGACAACGGCACAGCCGGCAAACGCCTCCAAACCTTCTTCAAGGGCACGCAGGGTGTTGACGTCAATATCGTTGGTGGGCTCGTCGAGCAACAGCACATTGCCCTCCTGCTTGAGGGCTATCGCCAGATGCAGACGGTTGCGCTCACCGCCGGAGAGCACGCCACACTTCTTTTCCTGGTCGGCACCACCGAAATTGAAACGCGAGAGATAGGCACGCACATTGACATCACGACCGCCCATGCGGATGGTCTCGTTGCCCTGACTGACTACCTCGTAAACCGACTTGGCGGGGTCGATGTCCTTATGCTGCTGGTCAACATAGCTGAGTTTCACCGTCTCACCGATACTGAAGGTGCCTGCATCGGGCTGTTCCAAACCCATGATGAGACGGAACAAGGTGGTCTTACCCGCACCATTAGGACCTATGACACCCACGATACCATTGGGCGGCAATGAGAAATTGAGGTCGCTGAAGAGTGTCTTGTCACCGTAAGCCTTTGCCACATGTTCGGCTTCAATCACCTTATTGCCCAGACGAGGTCCGTTGGGAATGTAGATTTCCAGCTTTTCCTCCTTCTGCTTCTGTTCCTCGTTGAGCATCTTATCGTAGGAGTTCAGACGAGCCTTACCCTTTGCCTGACGAGCCTTGGGTGCCATACGCACCCACTCCAACTCACGTTCCAGCGTCTTACGGCGCTTAGATGCCGTCTTCTCCTCCAAAGCCAATCGCTGGCTCTTCTGTTCGAGCCATGAAGAGTAGTTGCCCTTCCAGGGAATACCCTCGCCGCGGTCGAGTTCAAGAATCCACTCAGCCACATCGTCGAGGAAATAGCGGTCGTGGGTAACGGCAATGACGGTGCCCTCGTATTGTTGCAGGTGCTGTTCGAGCCAGTCGATGGACTCAGCATCAAGATGGTTGGTGGGCTCGTCGAGCAACAGTACATCAGGCTTTTGCAGCAACAGACGGCAGAGAGCCACACGGCGACGCTCACCACCCGAAAGATGGGTGACACTGCTATCGCCCGGGGGACAGTTCAGGGCTGCCATCGCGCGGTCGAGCTTGGAGTCCATATTCCAGGCATCGGTAGCATCGATGATGTCTTGCAGTTCGGCTTGGCGCGCCATCAGCTGCTCCATCTTGTCGGGGTCTTCGTAATATTCAGGCAGTCCAAATTTCTGATTGATGTCGTCGTACTCCTTCAAAGCATCGTAAACGCTTTGCACGCCCTCCATCACGTTCTCCTTGACCGTCTTTGTCTCGTCGAGAGGCGGGTCCTGAGGCAGATAGCCCACACTGTAACCTGGGCTCCACACCACATTGCCCTGATACTGCTGGTCGAGACCGGCAATAATCTTCATGAGGGTCGATTTACCTGCACCATTCAGACCGATGATGCCTATCTTGGCTCCATAGAAGAAACTGAGATAGATGTTCTTGAGCACTTGTTTCTGATTCTGCTGGATGGTCTTGCTCACTCCCACCATCGAGAATATTACTTTCTTATCGTCAACTGTTGCCATAGAAGGGGTATTTTGACATTAATGAATAAACATGGAACGGCTTACAAGCCGCGGGCTTTCAGTAATCCGGAGGCATCGGGCGCCTGCAGTCCGGTGAAGTCGGTAAACATCTGCATGAGGTCGCGGGTGTTACCACGACTGATGATTTTATCACGGAAGTCCTGTCCGACCTCGGGTTTCAGAGCACCGCGTTTGGCAAAGCAGTCGGCAATGTTCACAGCCAGCACCTCTGTCCACAGATAGCTGTAGTAGCCTGCTGCATAGCCCCCACCCCATACGTGATTGAAATAGGAAGTGGAATAGCGAGGCGGAATCTGCTGGTTGAGCAATCCTATCTGCTCCAACGCCTTGCGTTCGAAGGCAGGAGCCTCGGCTGCTGTGGGAATCTCGTCTTCGCTGAGCATGTGCCAAGCCATATCCAGACAGGTAGCTGCCAGGTTCTCGCCCAGGGCGTAGGCTGAATGAAAATTGATAGACTCCAGCATCTTCTTCTTCAAGTCTTCAGGCATAGGTTTGCCCGTTAAGGCATGTTTGGCATAATGGTCGAAGACTTCAGGAATGGATGCAAACGACTCGTTGAACTGCGACGGCATCTCGACGAAATCGCGTGCCACGGCAGTACCACTGAGCGAATTGTAGTTGCAGTCGGAGAGAATGCCATGCAGGGCGTGACCAAACTCATGGAACAGGGTGGTCACTTCGTCCCACGACAGGAGACTGGGCTGACCCTCGGGAGCCTTGGCATTGTTGCACACATTATAAATAATAGGTATCTGCTTGCGGAAGTGGCTCTGCTTGGCAAACGAACTCATCCACGCACCACCGCGCTTGGTGGGACGACGGAAGTAGTCACTATAAAAAAGTGCAATGGTCTTGCCATTCTTATCAATCACCTCAAATACCTTCATATCAGGATGATACGTCGGAATGTCCTTGCGTTGCTTGAAGGTGAGACCATAGGCACGATGGGCAGCATAGAACACGCCGTTGAGCTGTACGCTGTCCACATTGAAATACGGTTTCACATCATCGTCAGACAGCGAATAAAGCTCCTGTTTCATCTTTGCCGAATAGTAGAAGCGGTCGTAGGGCTGCAACTGGAATGCAGCACCCTCCGTCTTGCGGGCATAAGCCTCGATAGCCTTGGTTTCCGCCTCGGCTTTGGGGGTATATTCCTTTATCAGCTGCTTCAGGAAGGCGTAGGCATTTTCAGGATTCTTTGCCATACGATTCTCCAAGGCATAGGAGGCATAATTCTTGAAGCCCATGATTTTGGCTTTCTCGGCACGCAGCTTGGCTAACTCAACCACAATGGGGAAGGTGTTGAACTTACCCGTTCCGTCGGCACGATGGATGGAAGCCTCATACACCTTGCGGCGCAACTCGCGGTTAGCCAGCGAGGTGAGGATGGGCTGCTGGGTGGTATTGACAATCACGATGCAATACGGCGCCTTGCCACCACGACTCTCGGCATCCTTCTGGCACTGGGCAATATCAGCGTCGCTCAGACCTGCCAGTTCCTCTTTGCTGTTCACCCACACCACCGCCTCGTTGGTAGCCTCAGGCAGCAAATTGCTCCATTGTTGCTGTAGGTCGGTGATGCGCTTGTTGATTTCCATCATGCGGGCCATCTTATCCTTAGGCAGCAAGGCACCAGAACGCACAAAACTCTTGTAGGTCTCGTCGAGCAGTTTCAAGTCTTCGCCCTGCAAGGAGTTGCGCTCATGGTCATAGACATACTTGATGCGCTGGAAGAGCCTTTCGTTGAACGAAATCTCGTTTTCCAAGTCGGTGAGCATCGGCATCACCTTTTTCTGTATCTCGGTGATTTCCTTGGTCTTGTCAGCACTCGTCAGACAGAAGAAAATGCTGCTCACCTTGTCCAACAACACCCCACTCTGCTCGAAGGCTACGATGGTGTTCTGGAAGGTAGGCGTTTCCTTATTATCCACTATCTGCTGAATATTCTGACGCTGTTGCCTGATGCCTTCCTCCATGGCTGGCAGATAATCAGACGTCTTCAGTGTGTTGAAATCAGGTGCCCCATAAGGCAATGTGCTGGCTTGCAATACCGAAGCCAGTCCTAAGGTTAAAACAGTTGCTTTGATTTTCATTTGAAACTTGAATTTTGAAACTTGAAACTTGAATCTTGAAACTTACTTTGACATTTTGTATTTGCAAAGATACGAAAATAAATTCAAATATTCATACCGAAATGATGCAGATTAGTATTTTTTATAAGATGTATGCTTTGCGGTTAGCATAAAAATTAGTACCTTTGCAACCCGAAAAGATGCAATCACAAATTTTATCTACGATATGAAGAAACAACTCAAGAAGGTACTCGTATTAGGCTCGGGTGCCCTTAAAATCGGACAAGCAGGTGAGTTTGACTACTCGGGATCGCAAGCTCTGAAAGCCCTGCGTGAAGAGGGTATCTCGTCAGTACTGGTTAATCCAAACATTGCAACCATTCAGACTTCGGAAGGTATTGCCGACAAGGTGTATTTCCAACCTGTCACCACCCATTTCGTCACAGAAATCATCAAGAAGGAACGTCCTGATGGTATTCTGCTGGCTTTCGGTGGACAGACAGCCCTGAACTGTGGTACAGAACTCTATCAGACAGGGGCGCTGCAGGAGTATGGTGTGGAAGTGCTTGGTACATCCGTTGAAGCTATTATGAATACGGAAGACCGCGACCTCTTCGTGAAGAAGTTGGCAGAGGTTGATTTGAAAGTGCCCGTCAGTCATGCCGTAGAGAATATGGAAGACGCTTTGAAGGCTGCTCGTGAAATCGGATTCCCCATCATGATTCGCTCGGCATACGCACTGGGCGGTCTGGGTTCAGGTATCTGTCCTGATGAGAAGGCTTTCACGGAACTGGCTGAGAGTGCCTTTACCTTTGCCCCACAGATTCTGGTAGAGGAATCGCTGAAGGGATGGAAGGAAATTGAGTTTGAGTGCATCCGTGATGCCAACGACCGTTGCTTCACCGTAGCCTCGATGGAAAACTTTGACCCACTGGGTATTCACACCGGTGAGTCTATCGTTGTAGCTCCTACCTGTTCACTGACTGAGGAGCAGGTGAAGATGTTGCAGGACATCACCATTAAGTGTGTGAAGCACCTGGGTATTGTGGGTGAGTGCAACATTCAGTTTGCTTTCAACGCACAGACCAACGACTACCGTATCATCGAGATTAATGCACGTCTGAGCCGTTCGTCGGCTTTGGCTTCCAAGGCTACCGGTTATCCTCTGGCCTTCGTAGCAGCTAAGATTGCTTTGGGCTATACCCTCGACCAGATTGGTGAGATGGGTACTACCTCATCCGCATACGTGGCTCCTTCGCTCGACTATATGATTTGTAAGATTCCACGTTGGGACTTGACCAAGTTTGCAGGTGTGAGCCGTCATATCGGTTCGAGCATGAAGTCGGTGGGCGAAATCATGTCCATCGGCCGTTCGTTCGAAGAAATGATTCAGAAGGGTCTCCGCATGATTGGTCAGGGCATGCACGGTTTCGTAGGCAACGACCATACCAAGTTTGATAATCTGGAGGATGCGCTGGCTAATCCTACCGACCTGCGTATATTTGCTATTGCACAGGCTTTGGAAGAGGGTTACACCATCGACCATATCGAGGAACTGACCAAGATTGACAAGTGGTTCTTGGAACGTTTGAAGCATATTGTTGACCTGAAGCACCAGCTGATGGGTTACAACACTTTGGAGGACGTGCCAACCTCACTGTTATTAGAGGTGAAGCAGTGTGGATTCAGTGATTTCCAGATTGCCCGCTTCGTACTGAAACCACAGGGCGGCAATATGGAGAAGGAGAATCTTGAGGTGCGCCAGTATCGTAAGCAGAAGGGTATTCTGCCTTCAGTGAAACGTATTCCAACGGTGGCTTCTGAACATCCTGAGTTGACAAACTATCTGTATTTCACCTATACCCACACACCTGCTTTTGCACAGCCCGACGGCAAGCCTTATCAGCCTAAGCACGACATTAATTATTATAAGAACGAGAAGTCGGTCATCGTATTGGGTTCAGGTGCCTATCGCATCGGTTCGAGCGTAGAATTCGACTGGTGTTCGGTGAATGCCATCAATACGGCTCGCAAACTGGGTTACAAGTCTATCATGATTAACTATAACCCTGAGACGGTTTCAACCGACTATGATATGTGCGACCGCCTGTACTTTGACGAGTTGTCGCTGGAGCGTGTGCTCGACGTGATTGACTTGGAAGAGCCCCGTGGCGTGATTGTGAGTGTAGGTGGTCAGATTCCTAACAACCTGGCAATGAAACTCTATCGTCAGGGAGTGCCTGTACTGGGTACCAGTCCTGTGAACATCGACCGCGCTGAAAACCGCGACAAGTTCTCGGCTATGCTTGACAAACTGGGTATTGACCAGCCTGCATGGAGAGCGCTGACATCGTTTGAGGATGTGAAGGAGTTTGTGGACGAGGTAGGTTATCCCGTCTTGGTACGTCCTTCGTACGTGCTCTCAGGTGCTGCCATGAATGTATGCTATGACGATGAGGAGCTGCATCGCTTCCTGAATATGGCTACAGAGGTCAGCAAGGAATTCCCCGTAGTGATTTCAAAGTTCATGACCGATACCAAGGAGATAGAGTTCGACGCTGTAGCCGATAAGGGCGAAGTGGTAGAGTATGCAATCTCTGAGCATGTAGAGTATGCCGGTGTGCACTCAGGTGACGCCACTATGGTATTCCCTGCTCAGCACATCTACTTCTCAACCATCCGTCAGATTAAGAAGATTTCGCGTAAGATTGCCAAAGAGCTCAACATCTCTGGTCCTTTCAACATCCAGTTCCTGGCTAAGAACCGTGAGGTGAAGGTGATTGAGTGTAACCTGCGTGCTTCACGTTCATTCCCCTTCGTTTCAAAGATTCTGAAACGCAACTTCATTGAGACGGCTACGAAGATTATGTTGGATGCTCCATACCTGAAACCTGAGAAGAGCGAGTTCGATATTGACCGCATCGGTGTGAAAGCCAGCCAGTTCTCATTTGCCCGTTTGCAGAATGCCGACCCAGTATTGGGCGTGGATATGTCATCAACGGGTGAGGTAGGCTGTCTGGGTGACGACCTGAACGAGGCGATGCTCAATGCCTTGATTGCAACCGGCTATCGTCTGCCTAAGAAGAGCGTACTGATTTCCAGTGGTGATGCCAAGGGTAAGGTAAGTCTGTTGGAACCCGCCCAGCAGTTGGTGAAGAAGGGCTATCAGGTATATGCTACTCCTGGTACGGCTAAGTTCTTCAACGAGAATGGTGTTGCCGCAACCGCAGTGAGCTGGCCCGATGAAGAGGGTGAGAACAAGGTAATGGATATGATTGCCAACCATAAGTTCGACCTGATAGTGAATGTGCCTAAGAACCACACCAAGCGCGAATTGACAAATGGCTATCGTATTCGTCGCGGTGCCATTGATCACAATATTCCTCTGATGACCAATGTCCGTCTGGCTAAGGCCTTCATTGAAGCCTTTACAGCCATGAGTGAAGACGATATCAAGATTAAATCATGGCAGGAATACAACGCTTAATACTCTTCCTGTGTCTGTGTCTCTCACTGGGGGCGCAGGCACAGGAAACTCCTAATGCAAAGCAGGCACGTCGTATTTTTGACCAAGTGTACCAGATGGTGTTCGGTCCTGAAGGTTCGCAACTGACATATAAGGTAAATATCATTGGGATTTATAAAACTCAGGGTACGATTTGGAACAAAGGTAAGAAGAGTAAGTTTGTTGACGAAAAGTATATTGCGTGGAACGACGATGTGACATACTATCGACTGGAGCGTAAGAAAAAGACGGTAACCATCTATGATGCCCATTCAGAAGAACGCGACAAGTATGCCACGAAATTTAAGTTTGTGCCCGACAATTATACCTACAGCATCAAAAACGATCCGGAAAAGGGTTACTATATTACGCTGAAGGCGAAGAAGGGCGTGAAAGGCATCAAGGAAGCACGTGTGTTGCTGGATCACCATACACACTACCCTATTAACGTGAGGGTGCGTGTAGGTATTTTCAGAACAACCATCAAAATCAGCAACTTCAAGGTGGGAGGTATTACAGACGACTTCTTTACATTCCCACAAGCGCAATACAAAGATTATAAATACGTTGACAAACGACAATAACAAGAAGAAAGGCAGGTCTCACGACTTGCCTTTTTCTTTTCAAACTAAACTAAACAAATACCCTTTTATGATTTATTCTTCATATTAGAAAAAGACGAACATCAAAGTCTCATAAAATTGGATGAATAAAAGGTAAAAGAGCAAAAGCGGTGCTGCCCAACGAATGCCATACAGCAAGGCATTGTAAACATCACGGAGCGACTGGAAGGTACCTGCTATAGTACCATAGACAATGCTGAACAGACAGAGGCTGAACGACAGTACAGGAATGAGACTATAGGAGAATGGTGAAGGCCACAAATCGCCTGTGGCACTGAGCAGAACGGCATGAGGAATCATAGTCAGTAATGCCATAGACACCAGACATACCAACCACAGTGCGCCACCGATGAATAATGCACGGCGTTCCCGATAGTTGAGTTTAGCAGTTTTCAATCCACAGCACTTCAGACAACCTGCCGCTATTGATGCCAACAGGAGCCATGAGAGTTGCGGAGTAGCCAGAATATTGCCAAAATGCCCCATGAACCAACGGATGCCCTGTCCTGACAGGATAGAACGCACACCACTGGCAGGAAGTGCTGCACTGAGTAACCAGGACAGTAGTATGAGCAGTACTTCAGCTACAAACAGGACGAGGGCAAGACGAGGCCAAAAATTCTTCATTCTGAGTCGGGTTCGAGATTGTCAATATCCAATATACGAAGTTCAAGGGCACGAACCACCAGACGGGTGGCATTCACACTTTCACCATTGGGAAAGAGTTTGTGAACCAAATCGTTCTGACGCTTCTCCAGACTCTTGACACCGAAGGGCATACCACGCAGATTGGTAATCTGCTCTTTGGTATAGCCTAAAGCCAAATGACGCAGGAAACGTTCGTCGTACTCGTCAATCTCGTAATTGATGAGGGCCTCCTGGCGAGCCAACTGCGAGGAAACCGCATGTTTGAAGCGCTCGACAATCTTCTGGAGAATGGGTTCGTTGAATACCAGTTGTTTGCCTTCCATGACGGCACGAACATCAGCACGGGTAAGAAGTTCGCCGCTTTTGAGGATAATACCGTCGGCACCGGCATCCAGTACATCGACCCACAATTTCTCATTCAATATTTCACCCGTGAAAATGAGTACCTTAACCTGTGGATAGCTCTCTTTGGTATGACGGCAGATTTCCACACCGATAGTGGTAGAGCCGCCCAAGCCAAGGTCGAGCAATACCAAATCAGGTTGCTGCTGCTTGATGAGACGCCAGTATTCCACTTCGTTAGAAGCAGTGCCTATGATTTCTGCCTCAGGAATCTCATGGCGCACGATACCTTCTGTTCCTTTCAGTTCCAAAGGAACATCTTCTACGATAATAAGTTTAAAATTTTCCATATCTCGGTAATGTTATTTTAATCATTGTAATAGAATCAGCCATCTCAGCCCAGATGCCACAACCACGTCGATTGGTTGCTTCACCATGATCGCGTACAATCTGGCGACATAACAGATAAGATATATTTTCCGTTTGCTGGGTAAACAGCTCGTTGACCTGCTCAGGAGTCAACTTTAGATCGCTACGGCGAATAGTAAAGAGCAGATACTGCTTATCCTTCACTTCGACAGACACTTCCCCCTTCAGCAGTTCGAAGAGATAGTGCAGCATGTGTTCGTCACCCAACACATCCTGCCCATAAAGATGCACACGTTTCAGATGCAGATTCACTCGCTCTACCTGATGCAATGCCTGTTCGCTGAGCATACCATAGAGCTCGCGATAATAAGAAGCTACTTCCAACATAGACTGCGTATCGCCACTATCGGCTAACTGACGGATGCGACTGGGGTAATACATCGTCTCATGCTTAATGGTAGAGAGACAGTTGTCCAAAACGGCATTCGCCACATGTAATTTGCTGTCTTCCAGTTCTGCACGTCGCAGTTCGTCCTCAGCCATCTCTATATGATCCTGCTGCTGACGCTCCTTATGGAATCGAGTCAACAGACGATGACGGTAGTACAACATATAATACGCTGGTATGATGAACATCAAAATCAATATCAACAGGATGATGGCAATGCGCTTGTTGCTCTGAGCCTGCTGCATGGTGCGACAATAGTCGTCGAGGGTGTTATCGGCAGAGAGTTCCTTGAAGAGTTGAGTATATACCTTATTATTATAATGGTAGAGTTCCCACTCATGCAATGCCAATGCAGCCACTGCACTCTCGTTGCGGATGTCCAGAATAATCTGAAAATTGGTAGCCACACTATCGTGTAACCACTGTATTTCGGGAGGCATCAGCGAGGCATTGCCCAAGTGATGCATCAGCAACTGTCCTTTAGGATGCTGCTGGAGATAATGGGCATTCAGATATTTCAAACATGAATCAGCAAATTCCAATGTCTTGCTATAGGTGCCATTGATGTTCGAGAAATAAGCAGAGTCGGCAAATATATGGGCACGATCCAAGGACAACTGCTGCTGACTATTGGCAGGAATTGAACCAAATGCAAATAGCCAAAAGACAAGACCCAATACGCGCAAAATACCTTTTGGTAAACGGAAGAAGAAACGACTGCCTCTGCCCTCCTCGCTCTCGGCTGAGAGTTGACATACTTGGAAAATCTGACTGATTTTACGGTATTTCTCGATGATGCCCTTGCAGTTCATCAGACCGAAACCGTGTCCGCCCTTTACCTGATGATTGAAAACCTGAGAGAGTTCCTGTTTTCCCATACCTTTGCCTGTATCAACAACAGACAGTTCGACATAATCGGCAAAATCCTCGGCCTTGATTTGAACAGACCCACCCTTATCAGTAAACTTACGGGCATTATCAGCCAGCGTGTTAAGCATAAAGAGGGTTAAAACCTGATCAGCTTTTACCACAGCCTGAGTGGGTTGCACATCCAAAGTAAGCCCTTTCATGTTAAAGGCGGCCTTACTACGGCTAATAATATCAAACAAGGGTTGCAAGGCAAAACTCTCGATATGCAGACTCAGTTCACCCTGACGTAACTGTATCCAGCGGGTGAGAATATCATTTTGGGCATTAATCTGGTCGGTGAGTTCACGGATATAGGAAAAACGTTCTGGATTATCAGGACGATCTGAATTCTCCAGGCTTTTTGCCTCATGGATAATGCGGTCAATGAGGGGAATGATGCTGACTACCATAGAAACTTTGGCACGCTGCTCCAAGTGGTGACGCTCACTCTTCTCTAATTGTAAATGAGCTACGGCTATCTCCTCGTCTTTCTGCTCCAATAAATCGTCCAAGGCATTATGCTGTTGCTCCCGTTTATGCACTCGATTAAAAAGCCATAGCATACAAATGAGTAGCAGTATGGCTATGATCACTGCAACCATCATCCAATTCAGTTGGGTAACAGATTGGTCAAGCATGGCAGCACGAGCTTCCAATTCCCTATCCTGTCGTGTCTGTTCCTGAAGATCAATATAGATATTACGGTTGTAATCACTATGTTGCTTGTCGTCCATTGCCGAATAGACAACACTCATCTGTTCACGAATACTGGCCACAAGATCAGGAGCCTGGTTGATACGTTTGTCTGACAAGGCTTGTTGCAGATAGTTCAAGGCATGTTCGTTGTCGCCCATAGCATGATAGCAGGATGCCAACGTACGATAGGCACCAGCTATCTGGTAAATATCGCCATAAGACTGGAATTCCTCTAATGCTTCCTGCGCTAAATCCACATCGCCTAAGTGGTCGGAAAGGGCTTCCTTGGCATTGGCTTCAAAATAGGGATAGAAGTAGCGTTGTGAGATATTGAGACAGCGATTCAGGTATTCTATCTCCTCTTGATATACCTCGTCATCACTACCTTCAACTATAACGCCTCCTGCTCCTACATTATATAAATAATTGAGATACTGAGCAGTATCGTGACGTAACTCGTCGAGATTGATTTTCTTAAGGGCTTGAATAGACTGACGCTCCAAACCTACATAATAATAATAGGTGGAATTGACAATGGCAAACTCGCTCTCTGCATAGATGAGACGATGCCACATGCGTTCAGAGAGTGATGCCCGTTCTTCGTTGATGCGCAACCGACATTCCATAGCCCGTTCACGATGTTCATAGAACTCGCGATTGCGAGAACGACGCTGACAAAGACGCATCTGCTGGACTTCTGCTACAAACAATTCTATTTGATTGTCAGTCAACGATATGGCTTCTTTCAGATACTCATCGGCACGTTGATAATCCATACGCGCCATGCTGACAAAAGCCAAATGGTTGAGGGCTTCGGCATGACCGTCTTTATACGAAGAAGAAAGGGCTATGGCACGATGGGCATAGACCTCAGTAGAATCAAGATTGCGATAATGGTTAGAATAGGAAAGAGAATTCAGCTTGTCCACCGCTTCCTGATCGGACGATGAACAAGCTGATAATAGAACAATAACTGCAAGATTAAGCGCGAGCCTTAGCCACATAACCGAGTGCCTCCTTGCACTTGTCGGTTACATACTGCCAGTCGCCAGCCTTCACCTTGTCGCTGGGGAACAGCTTCGAACCCATGCCTACGCAGAAGACTCCTGCCTTGAACCACTTCTGAAGATTCTCTTCCTCAGGAGCAACACCACCAGTCACCATAATCTTAGACCATGGCATTGGAGCCTTCAAGCCCTTCACCATGTTAGGACCTACTACGTCACCAGGGAATACTTTGGTGAGGTCGCATCCCAACTCCTGAGCCTTACCGATCTCGCTGACTGTCATACAGCCTGGGCAGTATGGAATCAAACGGCGGTTGCAGACTGGTGCAATGTCAGGATTGAACAAGGGACCTACTACAAAACAAGCACCCAACTGGATGTAAAGAGCTGCTGTGGGAGCATCAACAACAGAACCGATACCCAATGCCAACTCAGGACACTCCTTGTCGGCCCACTTAACCAACTCACCGAATACTTCCTGGGCGAAGTCGCCACGATTGGTAAACTCAAATGCACGAACACCACCCTCGTAGCAGGCTTTGACCACATTCTTACAGATCTCTAAGTCTTTGTTGTAGAAAACGGGAACCATGCCGGTATCACCTATCTTCTTCAGAACTGCAATTTTATCAAATTTTGCCATATCTGTTTTTTATTCTTGATATTCACGTTTAAAATAAAAGATAGCTTATCTCTGAACGCGTCCGCTGGCGTTACCACCTGCAAGTGATTCAACTTCCTCAACACTTACCAGATTGAAGTCACCATTAATAGTGTGCTTCAAAGCGGAAGCAGCCACAGCAAACTCAAGAGCCTCGCCCTGGGTCGGCTTGGTAAGCAAACCATGAATCAGACCACCCGAGAAAGAGTCGCCGCCACCAACACGGTCAATGATAGGATTGATTTCATAACGCTTAGACTGATAGAACTCCTTGCCATCATAAATCAAAGCCTTCCAACCATTGAAAGTAGCAGAGAATGACTCACGAAGGGTAGATACGACATACTTGAAGCCGAACTCTTCCTTCATTTGTTTGAAGATACCCTCATAACCAGCTGCATCAGTCTTACCACCTTCCACATCAGCTTCGGGCTTGAAACCGAGACAGAGTTCTGCATCTTCTTCATTACCAATACATACATCAACATACTTCATCAGAGGACGCATGATAGAAATAGCCTTCTCAGAAGTCCACAGCTTCTTACGGAAGTTCAGGTCAACTGATACGCATACACCATGACGCTTAGCAGCCTCGCAAGCCAACTTGGTCAGTTCTGCAGCCTTGTCGCTAATAGCTGGAGTAATACCACTCCAATGGAACCAAGCAGCACCTTCCATAATCTTGTCGAAATCAAAATCAGAAGGATCAGCCTCAGCAATAGCAGAGTGTGCACGATCGTAAATCACCTTGGAAGGACGCATAGAAGCACCTGTTTCTGCGTAATAAAGACCTACACGGTCTCCACCACGGGCAATGAACTCAGTGTTTACACCATAGCGGCGCAAAGCATTCACTGCAATCTGACCAATCTCATGCTTTGGGAGTTTTGATACGAAATAAGCATCGTGACCGTAGTTTGCTACAGAAATAGCAACGTTGGCCTCACCACCGCCAGGGATAATGCGGAATGATTCACTCTGAATGAAACGGTCGTTACCGTTTGGAGAAAGGCGGAGCATAATCTCACCTAATGTTACAATTTTAGCCATTTGTTTTAGTATTTATATAAATATTAAATTTGGTTTCGTTGGCAAAGATAACACAAAATTGTGCAAATACCAAAATAATCATCAAAAATATTCCAAATTTGTTCCGTAAACGTTTTTTTTTCCTTATCTTTGCATTCAAAATTTCAAATGAGCATGGATACTGCTAAAATAAGAATCAAAGATATCGCAGCAAGAGCAGGAGTGAGTGTAGGTACCGTTGACCGTGTGCTACATAAACGCCCTAATGTTTCCAAGAAAGCCTTGGAAAAGGTGGAGAAAGCATTGAAGGAGATGGACTACAAGCCCAATATGTATGCATCAGCCCTGGCCTATAATAAGTCTTATACTTTCTATTGTATTATTCCCAAACATGAATCAGAAGCTTATTGGGAAGAGATTGAAGAAGGTGTCATAGATGCCTGTGAGCGCAGGCGTGACTTCCGTGTCAGCCAGAAGATGATGTATTACAACCGTTTCTCGGCCGACACCTTCACGAGAGTGACGGCAGAATGCCTGAAGCAAAAACCGGACGGTGTGATTATCGTGCCCTCGAAATTGGACGTAACTCGTAAGTTTACTGACCAGTTGCATGAACAGGATATTCCCTTTATCCTGCTCGACTCCTACATGCCAGACTTGAAACCCCTGTCGTTCTATGGGCAGGATTCCTTCTCAAGTGGATATTTTGCAGCTCGTATGCTGATGATGTTGGCTCCTCATGAAAAGGAAATCATGCTGATGAAACAGATGCGCAATGGGAATGTGGCATCTAAACAGCAGGAGAATCGTGAAACGGGCTTCCGTCACTATATGCACGACCATTTCCCCGAGGTAGTAATTAATGAGGTGAATCTCTCCTTGGACGAAAAACGTGAAAGGTATGATGCCATTTTGGATACGTTCTTCAGTAAGCATCCCCAAACACATCATTGTATTACCTTTAATTCCAAGGCCCATCTTGTTGGTGAATTCCTGTTGCGTTCGAATCGTCGTAACATCCAAATTATGGGTTATGACATGGTGCCTAAGAATGCAGAGTGTGTGCGTCAAGGCAGTATCTCTTTTCTGATAGCCCAACATGCCTATATGCAGGGGTATTCATGCATAGAGACCTTGTTCAATGCGATTGTACTGAAGAAGGAGGTAGAACCCATTAACTACATGCCTATCGAACTGCTGACCAAGGAGAATATCGACTTCTACCGTCGCAAGAATATTGGATAAATCACTAATTACTAAAACAAATACTATTATGGCTTTAGCAACATTTTTAAAAATCAATCCTGCCGATTCAGTGGTAGTATGTTTGCAACCCAAAAAGAAGGGCGACATTATTGAAATTGACGGCAAACAAATTGTGGTGAACCAGGACACTCCAGCTGGTCACAAGGTACTGATTAAAGATGCAAAAGAAGGAGAAGACATTATTAAATATGGCTATCCTATCGGTCATGCTCGTCAGAATCTGAAGGCTGGAGATTGGGTGAATGAAAATAATCTGAAGACCAATCTGAGTGGCACACTGGAATACACATACAATCCTGTTAATGAGAAACTTAACATCAAAAACGAAAACCGCACCTTTAAAGGTTATGTCCGTAAGAACGGAGATGTGGGTGTCCGTAATGAAATATGGATTGTTCCTACTGTAGGTTGTGTAAACGGCATTGCGGAACGACTGGTGAATCAACTGAAGAAAGAGACGCAGGAAGAAGGTATTGACGCTATCTGGTCATGGCATCATAACTTTGGCTGTTCACAGTTGTCAGGCGATCACGAGAATACCCGTAAGATATTGCGTGACATTTGTCTTCATCCCAATGCCGGTGGCGTACTGGTGCTGAGCCTGGGTTGTGAGAACAACCAGCCTGATGAATTCATGAAGATGCTGGGCGATTACGATAAAGACCGTATCCGTCTGTTAGTGACTCAGAAGGTTGAAGGTGACGAGGTGGAGGCTGGTATGGAAATCTTGCGCGAGCTCTATGCCATTGCCAAGAATGATAAGCGTGAGGAAGTTCCCGTATCCAAACTGCGTGTAGGACTGAAATGCGGTGGTTCCGACGGCTTCAGTGGCATCACAGCTAATCCTCTTGTCGGTGAATTCAGCGACTGGCTCGTAGCACAGGGCGGTACAAGTATTCTGACAGAGGTTCCTGAGATGTTTGGTGCTGAAACCATTCTGATGAACCGTTGTGAGACCACAGAACTCTTCGACCAGACTGTTTCGATGATTAATAATTTCAAGGAGTATTTCCTTTCGCATGGTGAACCTGTAGGAGAAAATCCAAGTCCTGGTAACAAGGCCGGTGGCATCTCTACACTGGAAGACAAGGCTTTAGGATGCACACAAAAGTGTGGCAAGGCTCCTGTAAGCGGCGTGATGGAATATGGCGACAGACTGCAACATACGGGCCTTAACCTGCTGTCTGCTCCTGGTAATGATTTGGTGGCAGCTACAGCTCTGGCTTCAGCTGGATGCCATATCGTTCTCTTCACAACAGGACGAGGTACGCCATTTGGCACTTTCGTTCCTACGATGAAGATAGCCACCAACCCTACCCTTGCAAAAAACAAACCGCATTGGATAGATTTCTCGGCAGGTCAGTTGATTGAGGGTCGTACCATGCAGGAATTGGTTCCCGAGTTTATTGATATGGTGTTGGATGTAGCCAGTGGCAAGCATGCCCATAACGAAGCCAACGGCTATCGGGAAATATCTATTTTCAAAAACGGAGTAACGCTTTAATGAAAAAAGGATTATTAGCATTATCACCACTTCTGGTGTTTATACTATTGTATTTAGTCACGAGTATTATCGCTCGTGACTTTTACAAAGTCCCCATCACCGTAGCCTTTATGGTGTCAAGCATCTATGCTGTCATTGTTTCTAAGGGTTTACCCCTTAAGAAGCGCATAGATATTTTCAGCAGTGGGGCTGGTACGTCACAGATGATGCTAATGATCTGGATTTTTATTCTGGCAGGAGCCTTTGCTAATTCTGCCAAAGTGATGGGAGCCATTGATGCAACCGTCAATTTATCATTGATGCTCCTACCCGCCAATATGCTGTTGGCAGGCCTGTTTCTGGCGGCTTGCTTCATCTCCCTGTCTATCGGAACCAGTGTCGGTACTATTGTAGCCTTAGTGCCTATAGCTGCAGGTATAGCTGATTATACAGGAATGTCATTACCAATGATAGTGGCTGTTGTCGTGGGAGGTTCTTTCTTCGGAGACAATCTTTCGTTTATCTCAGACACCACGATAGTAGCCACTTCTACGCAGGAATGTCGGTTGAGTGATAAATTCCGTGTAAACTCTTTCATTGTGATGCCTGTGGCTGCATTGATGCTTATTATCTATCTCTTTATGGGAATAGACTCGCAGGTAGAAAATAAGATAGGTGATATAGATTTTATCAGTGTGATTCCCTACCTTGTTGTCTTGATTACTGCCATACTGGGGATGAATGTCATGGCAGTACTGACCATAGGCCTGTTACTAACAGGAATTATAGGTCTGTTGCATGGAGCTTTTGACTTCTATGGTTGGATGCAGGCTATGGGCAATGGTATCATGGGGATGGGTGAACTCATCATCATTACCATCATGGCTGGAGGTATGCTGGAATTAATCAAGTATAATGGTGGCATTGATTACATTATCAGTATGATGACACGACATGTAAATAGCAAACGTGGTGCAGAACTGTCAATAGCAGCATTGGTGTCGCTTGTGAACATCTGTACAGCCAATAATACTGTAGCTATTCTTACCGTAGGTGGTATTGCCAAGAAAATAGGCGACCGCTTTGGCGTTGATAGTCGAAAATGCGCATCTATACTCGACACCTTCTCCTGCATGATGCAGGGCATTATTCCTTATGGAGCCCAGTTGTTGATGGCAGGCGGATTGGCAGCCTTGAATCCTATCAGCATTATACCCTATCTATACTACCCATTCTTACTGGGCATCATGGCCTTGGGATCAATTCTTGTCCGTTATCCTAAAAAATACTCATAAACATGGATATCATACAGCGCAATTTCCTCAGATTACTGAAAAGTGGAGCATTTGGACTTCGCGAACAGATAGAACCTATGTCGGCATGGAAGTGGAACAGACTCTACCAACTGTCGCAGATGCACGAAGTCTGCCCCTGGTGCTTTGACGGCATGAAGAACTGCGCTGATGACTTCTTCCTGAAAATCCGCCCTGAACAGATGCAATTATGGCAGCAGACCGTTCAAGCGATGGATGAAGAGATACCAAGGGAAGAAGAACAGCACCTGACCAATCCCCTGCTGAACAGGAAATTGCAGCACATCATCGAAGAACAGAAGGACACCCCCACTCTGGAGTTGTTGCAGAACATTATCCGTTTAGCCCGCTTTATTCTTACCCAAGGCTTGAATATGCGTTATCTAGTGGAGTTAGGCATCTATCTGCGAACGACAAAAGACCAGATAGACTATGAGCAACTGAAAGATTGGATTAAGAAGTTGCACATGACGAAAATAGTCAAACTCGAGGCAGCCCTGTTGGTATGTTTCTTTGATTTCAAACCCGAGGAGATTCCATTTTCCGAGGCGGTTGTCAATGCTTCAACCGTCAATCTTGCCGAGAACTTTCTCAATACATCCAGCAAGCAGGCAGCCGAATGGTATTTTACCCAGGGTAAGAGTGTATTTGTCACGAGCACCAACTCCGGAGCCATGATGTGGCATGTACGTCATTCCGCCAAATACATGAATTATTTCCCCAGCGAAGCAGTCACCAATTTCATTGCCAACTTCGCCCACTCACTTTCACACATTGAGGAATAAAAAAAACGCTCCGTGCCTTGAGGCACAGTTGTGATGGGTGATGTGATTGACGAGACCCTCGGTGGAGAGCACCTCAGCGGTAGCCACCTCCAGGTAGTACTTGCCATAGGCTGACGACATGGCCTCGTTTTGATTCAACTTTATGTTGATGGGCATTTGAATACTGTTTACTGCCATAATTCTGATTGTTTTTTAAAAATTGATAATAAGTTAGTTAACACACGTTGTCCGTTGGTACCTTAGATGAGCCTAAATGTTAGAATCTCCATGTCCCCATAGGGGGGCAATGTTAGAAATTCTTATCGACTGCGACTTAAAGTTTTTACCCTCCTTCGTCTGCACTTACGGCTCACCAGACTTTCCGTCAGGACTTTCCATGCGCACGAAGCGCAACACACCTTAATGCGAATCCCCGCGGGATTTCTCACAAAGGCGAAGTCTGCGCCGTCCGCAGAATTTCTCCGCCTGCTGGAGAGATTATCTCCCCTTACGGCAGAGAATTTCTCCGCCCTATCCGCCTTGAGCCTTTTCTGCTTCCCCGCCATCCGTAGCGGTTGGTCGCGATTCATTTTTTGTTTCAAACCTAATGAAACACGTACCTGGTACGTGTTTCACTTAATGATGCCTAAACCGCAGTTCCCGCAATTTGTGGTTGCCCATGAGGCGGCTTTTATCTACATAGCCGCTGACGCCGGGGAGGGTGCCTTTTCCTGTATATTGCCAAGCCACAATGTCACGTTCGTCCGCAAGTACGGGTTCTTCATCAGTGTACATGGCTATCATCAGCTTATAGTCGTCCAGTTTTCCCAACAGATACTTGTTGTAGAAGTTGCGAAAGGTATAAACAAGCGGCTTCTGATGATAGGCTTCTTCTACCAATTCCAGAAACTTCAGCAGAGAGTCACAGAAAGCCTCAACAGGCAGTCCACTCATGGTCTCTACATCAATCATCGGTATCAAGTCCTGTTCACCGGGCAGGCATTGTGTCTTGAAGTTCTCCAACTGCACTGCCTGCTCTACCCTGGGACGATAGAAATGATAACTGCCGACCTTTAGCCCATAACGATGAGCTAAATTGATGTTACGCTCAAACATCGCATCAATCCGGTCGCCACCTTCCGTAGCCTTCAGATAGACGTATGCCATTTTGGTGTTATCACCTACCGTCTCCCAGAACACGTTGCCCTGGTAATGACTCATGTCAATACCATGTATGTGTGTGCAAGTGTCTTCACATTCGCAGCCAAAGCTTTGAGCGACACTTGGCAACACCATACATAATAAGGTAAAGGCAAAAAGAACTGTACGCTTCATTTACTTTTGTGCCTGACGACCAATAGACAATGCTTTGATGTTGGCTTCCACGACAGCATCACCCTTTCTGCCGAACACGCGACGGATGGCATCCTCTATCTTTTCGTACTCAATGCCTAAAGCCTTCTGAGCGGCACCCAGAAGTATCACATTGGCTGAACGGGGAACACCATTGTCTTTTGCTGCCTGCTCGATGTCGAGCATGATGACGTTTTTCAGCGCACCAAGGTCGGCTTTAATCTTCTCAATATCAGGGTAGTTGGGAATATTAACAAAAGGAGTACTCGAAGTGATAATCCAGCCTTCCGGAGCCAGGAATGGCAGGTAGCGTAATGCCTCCATGGGCTCCATGGAAATGATTACGTCAGCGCCACCTTTTGGAATCAGGTCGCTGGCAATAGGATTGCTGGATATACGGAGGTTTGACTGAACGTCGCCTCCACGCTGACTCATACCATGTACTTCTGCCTGTTTGATATACAGATTCTCGTTCATGGCAGCCTCGCCGATAATGGTTGCGATAGAGAGGATTCCCTGTCCTCCTACTCCGCAAAGTATAATGTCTGTTTTCATTTTGCTGCTTTCTTTTGTTTCAAATGTCTCTGTAATGTCTGCATACACTCACGACGTGGAATAATGACGCTCACACCATGATAGTTGATTTCTTCACGGATGGTCTTCGTTATCTCGTCCATGTTCTTGGGCAGGGGAACGACTACTTTCAGATGCTCATCGCTTAAACCCAAACCGCGACAGATGGCTTCAAACTTATTGGTACCAGCCGAATCCTGTCCGCCCGTCATAGCCGTAGTCAGATTGTCGCTGATAATCACCGTAATATCGGCATTTTCGTTGATGGCATCCAGTAAACCAGTCATACCGGAATGAGTAAAGGTTGAATCACCGATAACAGCTACAGCAGGCCACTGACCAGCATCAGCTGCTCCCTTTGCCATGGTAATAGAAGCACCCATATCAACGCATGAATGAATGGCTTTATAGGGAGGCAAGAAGCCGAGGGTGTAACAACCAATGTCACCAAACACACGGGCATTAGGATAGTCAAGCAACACCTGATTGAGAGCTGCATAGACATCCCGATGGCCACAGCCCTGACAGAGTGCAGGTGGGCGGGGGGCTACATCCTCACATGGTGCATAATTTTCACCGATTTCCATACCCAATGCTTTTTTAATAAGGTCAGGATTCAACTCACCCGTACGAGGCAGTTCGCCTGTGAGACGACCTTTGATAACAGCATTACCAGGCATCACGCCACGAACCTGATCCTCAATAAAGGGCTGTCCCTCTTCGGCTATCAGCACATATTCGCAATCATCGGTCATGCGACGAATCAGTTTCTTAGGAATAGGATACTGGGAAATTTTCAGTACGGGGAAAGGACAGCCATTGGGGAAGCTCTCCATCAAGTAGTTAAAAGCGATACCGCTGGCAATAACACCCAGTTCGCGATTCTCAGCATCTATATACTGGTTATATTTACTCTCAACAGCCATCTGTTCCAGCAGCGGTTGTTGAGCCGTTACGATGTCATTACGCTTACGGGCAAAGGCAGGCAACAACACCCAACTGGAAGCCTGGGCATCATAGTTCAAGTTATTTTGCTCACGCGGTTCATCAGCACATACAACAACTGCACGACTATGAGCCATTCGGGTTGTGACGCGCATCAGGATTGGCAAATGCAACTGTTCCGACATGTCGAAAGCCTCTTGAATCATGTCGTAAGCCTCCTGCTGGCTGGAAGGTTCCAACGTAGGCACCATAGCGAACTTACCATAGAAACGAGAGTCTTGCTCGTCCTGAGAAGAGTGCATGGAAGGGTCGTCAGCCACCAGTACAACCAATCCTCCATTAGTTCCCGTCATACCGGAATTAACAAACGGGTCAGCGCAGACGTTCAAGCCTACATGCTTCATACACACCAGCGCACGCTTTCCCATATACGACATACCTAAGGCAGCCTCCATAGCCGTCTTTTCGTTGGTTGACCAGCGTCTGTGCACGCCCCGCTCCTTAGCCAAAGGCGACAGCTGGATATACTCTGTGATTTCCGTGGAGGGAGTTCCCGGATAGGCATAAACACCACTCAGACCAGCATCAAGTGCGCCCTGAGCAATAGCCTCATCTCCCAATAATAGTTTTTTCATATCTTCGTTCGGTTTAAGTTTCTGGCTTGCAAAGTTAATGTATTTTGTCGTAAAAACAAGAAAGTATTCAAATAAATTCACTTTCTCTTCGCTAAATCGAAATTTTACAGTACCTTTGCAGTCTGTATGGAAAAGGTGATTTTGGGCATCGACCCAGGAACGAACATCATGGGCTATGGCGTGCTGAAAGTAAAGGACGGCAAGGCCGAAATGGTGACCATGGGGGTCATAGACCTTCGTAAGTTTGGCGATGCTTATCTGAAACTGGGCCATATCTTTGAACGAGTGACGGGAATCATCGATGCCTATCTGCCTGACGAGATGGCCATTGAGGCTCCTTTCTTTGGCAAGAATGTGCAGTCGATGCTGAAACTGGGACGTGCACAAGGCACAGCCATTGCGGCAGCTATCCACCACGGGGTGCCCATCCATGAATATGCGCCACTGAAGATTAAGATGGCTATCACGGGTAATGGCGCTGCCTCCAAAGAACAGGTGGCGGGCATGCTTCAGCGCCTGTTGAAGTTTGACGAAGACGCGATGGTGAAATTTATGGATGCTACAGACGCACTGGGTGCTGCCTATTGTCACTACATGCAGATGAACCGTCCGGTATCACAGGCTCACTACCGAGGATGGAAAGATTTCGTAAACAAGAACCAAGAAAAAGTTAGTAAAGTATGCAAAAAATAACAGCAGTGGTAGGAAGGAATGGCAGCGGGAAGACGCTGTACATCGAAAAGTTGCGCAAAGATCTGGCTACTGACCGACTGCGCTACATTGCCTTCAGCGACTCGTACGGGCCTGCTGTGGACAAAGCATATTACCTGCAACTAAGATGGAACCAGCACGATATTGACCCCGAGACACCCAATGTGGGCAAACTACTGGAGAGAGCTTATAAAATAGCTGGCGAAGATACCGAAGAACGCCGACAATTGCAAAGCCACCTTTATGAATTATTCCACATGGAACCACTGCTCGAAAAATACATTATCACCCTGTCGAGTGGAGAACTGCGTAAATTTCAATTGACGAAGACGCTCTTTGCCAATCCGAAACTGCTCATCATGGAGAATCCGTTTATCGGACTGGATGCCGAAACGCGTGATCAGTTGAAAGAATTGCTGAAACTGTTGGTCAAGGAACAGGAGATAGACATCATGCTGGTGCTTTCGAAGACGGACGACATTCCCGATTCTGTCTCAGAAGTAATCGAGATTCGCGACACCCATGTGATGCCACCTTGCACGAAAGAAGAATATGAATTCCGGCAGACGAACATCCCCGAGCATATATTATCGAAACATGAAATGGACGCTATTCTCCATTTGCCCTATAAGGATGATGACTACCAGTGCGACGAGGTGATAAATATGCGCAACGTGACCATCCGCTATGGGAAGCGTACCATTCTGAAAGACCTGAACTGGACGGTACACAACGGTGACCGCTGGGCGCTGTCAGGACAGAACGGAAGCGGCAAGTCCACCCTACTCTCGCTGGTTTGTGCCGATAATCCGCAAAGCTATGCTTGCGACATCACCTTGTTTGACCATCAGCGAGGAACGGGCGAAAGCATCTGGGACATCAAGCGTCACATCGGTTACGTTTCGCCTGAGATGCATCGTTCCTATCAGCGCGACCTGCCTGCCGTCAGAATTGTGGCCAGTGGATTGAAAGATTCAGTAGGCCTCTACGTCAAACCTAACGAAGAGGAATATGCCGTATGCAAATGGTGGCTCGACATGTTTGGTATGGAGGGGAAATACAACCGTACGTTCCTGTCGCTATCCAGTGGCGAACAAAGATTGGTACTGTTGGCACGGGCTTTCGTCAAAGATCCACAGCTGCTGATTCTCGATGAACCTTTGCACGGATTAGACCTATGGAACAGACGAAGGGTAAAAGATATCATCGAAACCTTCTGTCAGCGACGCAACAAGACGATGGTGATGGTGACTCATTATGAAGAGGAATTGCCAAACGTCATTACTCACAGGAAATATTTAACAAAACAACTATAGAACAATGAAAAAGATTTTAGTAGTTCTCATGCTGTTTGTCGGCATGAACGTGCAGGCACAAGAGGTGTACAACGAGCTTCGTAAAAAGAACATGAACATCGTTGAAAACAAAGAGATCAACACAACGATTCGTCACATCAGCCAATTTAAGGTGGATGCGCTCAACTATCTTGCTATCAAAATGCAAGAAGAAATGCCTGACTCATCAGTAAATTTTCTCGACCGTCAGGCTATGGCTATGGATAATTATGTGCAACTCTACATCAAGAAACTGGTGGAATACAACGAGATGCCTCAGGCTTTACAGCAGGAGATGACTAAAATGTTTATGGAAACTACTAAGGACAATCCCCTCTTTAAAGACAAGGACAAGGAGATGGTGCTGAACTACTACAGCAGTGGTGAAAGCCTGATTCGTTTTTCGCTGGATACGAACTGGATAAAAGCCTATGACATCATCCGCAAAAAGATGGCAGCTAACAAATAGTTCAGAATTGGACGATTTCATTTATATTAAAACTATATATCAGCTATTATGGAAAGAACATGGAGATGGTTTGGCAAGAAGGATAAAATTACGCTTGCCCAACTAAGACAAATCGGAGTAGAGGGCATTGTTACTGCCCTCCATGACGTACCTCTGGGAGAGGTATGGACAAGAGAGAAAATTCGCGACCTGCGCGAATACATTGAATCGTACGGTATGCGCTGGAGCGTGGTTGAAAGCCTGCCTGTTGTAGAGACTATCAAGTATGGCGGTCCTGACAGAGACCAACAGATAGAGGTTTACAAGCAATCGCTTCGTAATCTCTCGGCAGAAGGCATCCATTGCATCTGCTATAACTTCATGCCCGTTCTCGACTGGGCACGTACTGACTTGTTACACGACAATCCCAATGGTTCGACTAACCTCTATTTCAACTATGCCGAATTTGCTTACTTCGATATCTATATCCTGAAGCGCGAAGGTGCACGCGAGGAATGGAGTCAGTTTGAATTCCCTGCTGGCGTAGGACAAGGACGTAATGTGCTGGCCGAATGTGATGAACTGGCCAAGACGATGACACCTGAGAAAGACCACAAGTTAGTCGAGAACATCATCATCAAGACGCAGGGCTTCGTATCGGGTAATTTCTCAGAGAACGACAAGGCTCCTATTGAGAAGTTCCGTCAGTTCCTGAATTTATACAAAGGTATTGACAAGGCTCAACTCCGCGCCAATATGAAATATTTCCTGGAGGCTATTATGCCCGTTTGCGAGGAGTGCGACATGAACATGTGTGTGCATCCCGACGATCCCCCCATCGAAATACTGGGCCTGCCCCGTATCGTGCGTACGGCAGAGGATATCCAGTGGTTCCTCGATGCTGTTCCCAACAAGCACAATGGTTTGACCTTCTGCGCAGGCAGTCTCTCTGCAGGTGCTTATAATAATGTAGTAGAGATGGCTAAGAAGTTTGCATCACGTACACACTTTGTACACCTGCGTTCTTGTCATATCTTCCCCAATGGCGACTTTACTGAAGCATCGCATCTGGGCGGACGCGCAGATTTGATAGAGCTCTGTAGAATTTTCGAAAAGGAAAATCCACAGCTACCTATGCGTGTAGATCATGGTATGACATTTACTGACGAAAAAGGTGGTATCATGGATGAGTCGAGCCATGGACATAATGCCGGCTACACCCTGCTGGGCCGTATGTTTGCATTGGGACAAGTGCAGGGTATTCTTGCCACCGTTGACCGTGAATTAGGAATAGAATACAAACAACCAGGATTCTTTGATTAGAATTGAAGGATTGAAAAATTGAAATATTGAAGTAATGAAACTGAATGATATTTATAGTGGCAATTATAACGCCGCTGAATGGGAGCAGAAAGGTTATCAACTCCCAAAATTCGACATAAAGGCAGTACGTGAGAAAACGGCAAAGGAACCTACATGGGTTCACTTCGGAGGCGGTAACATTTTCCGTGCATTCCCTGCTGCTATCCTCAACGATGCTTTGAATACAGGAAAATATGACCGTGGTGTCATCGTGGCAGAAACATTCGATTTTGAAGTCATCGACAAGGCATACACTCCCTATAACAATCTCTCGCTGTTAGTATCGCTGAAAGGCGACGGAACGGTGGAGAAGAAAGTGATAGCCAGTGTGACGGAGGCTCTGAAGGCCGACCCGCAGTTTGACGACTGGAAACGACTGGTGGAGATTTTCCAGAACCCCAGTTTGCAGATGATTTCATTCACCATCACCGAAAAAGGTTACAGCTACAACGAGACAGACTTGGCTCGTGGCTTGAATCCCGTATTTGCCATGGGTAAGGTAACGGCATTGCTCTATGAGCGCTACAAGGCAGGAAAACTGCCACTCACCGTACAATCGATGGACAACTGTTCGCATAATGGTGACAAGGTGAAGGCTGGTGTCATGGCGTATGCTGAGCGCTGGATTAATGACGGCTTGGTACCTGCTGACTTCGGTGAATATCTGCACGACAAGACGAAGGTGACATTCCCTTGGTCAATGATTGACAAGATTACGCCTCGTCCCCATGAGAAGGTAAAGGAACTGCTGGCACAGGACGGATTCGAGGACAATAATTATATCGAAACCGAGAAGCACACCTTTACAGCTCCTTTTGTAAATGCAGAGGAAGTACAGTATTTGGTTATCGAGGACGACTATACCAACGGACGTCCCCCACTCGATTTGGGCGGTGCGCTCTACACTACTCGTGAGACTGTTGACAAGGTAGAAACGATGAAGGTGACCACCTGTCTGAATCCCCTGCATACGGCTATGTCCATCTACGGCTGTATGTTAGGTTATACGCTCATCTCAGCCGAGATGAAAGACGAAGACCTGCGTGCCTTCATCCAGAAGATTGGTTATATGGAGGCCATGCCTGTAGTGACCGACCCAGGAGTGCTGAATCCCTACGAGTTTATCGGTGCCGTCATCAATCGCCGTCTGCCCAACCCATTCATGCCTGATGCCCCACAGCGTATTGCATCCGACACTTCCCAGAAGTTGCCCATCCGTTTTGGCGAGACTATTAAGAAGTATATTGCCCGCGGTCTCGACAAGCAGAACTTGGTGCTCATTCCACTGACGCTGGCAGGCTACGCCCGCTATCTGAAAGGCATCAAGGACGACGGTACTCCCTTTGAGCCATCACCCGACCCATTGTTGGAGGAACTGCAGGCTATCGTGGCACCATTGGAAATCGGCAGACAAGATCAGGATTACAGCTGTCTGAAACAACTGTACTCACGACAGGACGTGTTCGGTTTGAATCTGTACGAGGCAGGTTTGGGCGAACAGATTGAAGGCATGGTGAAAGAACTCTATGCCGGAAAGGGTGCTGTACGTGCTACCCTGCATAAATACGTTGTAGCAAGATAAAACATATAGATGACAAGAAAGAAGAAACCACTACCCCTGTTGGAGAATATCACCATCACCGACTTCGCTGCTGAGGGAAAAGCCTTGGCGCGAGTCGATGACATGGTGGTCTTCGTTCCTTGGGCTGTTCCAGGCGACGTTTGCGACCTGCAGGTTCGCAGAAAGAAACATAGTTTCATGGAGGCTGAGATTGCTGCTCTGCATCAGCCGAGTCCGTTACGCATAACGCCTTTCTGCCAGCACTTCGGTGTATGCGGCGGATGTAAATGGCAACAGCTTCCCTACGAAGAGCAATTGAAAATGAAGCAACAGCAGGTATATGACCAGCTGACGCGCATCGGAAAAGTGGCGTTGCCCGAGTTCCGCCCTATTCTGGGTAGCGTGAAGACGAAAGAGTATCGTAACAAGCTCGACTTCGGTTGTGCCAACAAGCGCTATCTGACGAAAGAGGAGATTGAACAGCTGCCACATGACGAAAGTCAAAGTTTGAAAGACCTCCCTGCTATCGGATTCCACATCACAGGAGCCTTCGACAAGATATTGCCGATAGAGAAGTGTTGGTTGATGGACGATGTGCAGAATCAGATTCGCAACGAGATACGCGACTATGCCGTTTCCCAGCAGATGAGTTTCTTTGATCTGCGCCAGCAAGTAGGATTGCTGCGCGACGTCATCATCCGCAATTCAAATACGGGCGAACTGATGGTTATCATCCAGTTCCACTACGACGAAGAGGGCGACGAACAGAAGGCGCACAATTTGTTGCAGCACATTGCCGACAAATTCCCACAAATCACCTCGCTGATGTATCTGAACAACCAGAAGTGTAACGACACCATCGGCGATCAGGAGATACTCACCTTCAAGGGCAACGACCATATCTACGAGACTATGGAAGGCTTGCGTTTCAAGGTAGGGCCGAAATCATTCTATCAGACGAATACTGAACAGGCGTATCACCTTTATTCGGTGGCAAGGGGATTTGCAGGACTTACTGGCAAGGAGATGGTTTACGACTTATATACTGGTACGGGCACCATTGCCAACTTCGTGGCGAAACAGGCTTGCAAGGTCGTCGGTATCGAATATGTGCCTGAAGCCATCGAGGATGCCAAGATTAACTCCCAGGAGAACCACATCGAGAACACCCTATTCTATGCCGGTGACATGAAGGATATACTGACGGACGATTTTATCGCAGAACACGGGCGCCCTGATGTCATCATCACCGACCCTCCCCGTGCAGGGATGCATCCTGATGTCGTGAAAACTATTCTCAGAGCTGCCCCTAAGCGTATCGTCTATGTGAGTTGTAACCCTGCTACTCAGGCTCGTGACTTGCAGGACTTGGATGCCGACTATCGCGTAGATGCCGTGCAACCTGTAGATATGTTTCCACACACTCCGCATGTAGAAAATGTAGTATTATTAACGAAAAGATAAATCCAATTATGAGAAAAGTAATCCTCCTTGCCCTATTGACAATGGGCTTTACGCTGTCTGTTCATGCACAAGAAACAGATAAACAGAAAACCGTAATCGAACTGCCACAGTGGGTAAAAGATATTAAGATTAGCGGTTATGGTATGTTACAATACCAATTCCAGAATCCCAACGAGAAATCAGAGAATACTTTCAACCTGCGTCTGATGCGTCTGATTATGGACGGCAAAATCAGCGACTTCGCTTGGCGGGTTCAGATGCAAGGCAGTTCTAATGCAGGTCCAGGCAATCCTACGGTCATGCTCGTTGACCTCTATGCTGAATGGCAGAAATACGAATTCTTCAAAGTGAAGGCTGGACAGTTCAAACGTGCCTTTACCTTCGAAAATCCCACCCACCCCATCACACAAGGATGGTATTCCTATGCCAACGTCATCAACAGTCTGTCAGGTTTTGGCGACCGTTCTGGCGAGAAGGCTTCTGGTGGTCGAGATATCGGTGTGCAGATTCAGGGTGATTTCCTGAAGAATTCCGAAGGCCGCAATCTGCTGCACTATCAGATTGGTGTCTATAACGGTGAAGGTATCAACCAGAAGGATAAAGACAATAAGAAGGATATCATCGGAGGCATTTGGTTTATGCCCGTCAAGGGGGTGCGCATAGGTGCCTTCGGATGGACAGGTACACGTGGTGATATGTACTGGATAGACGGTGATGGCACCCGTCACGACATCGGCAGTGTGCGCAAGAACCGTTATGCTCTCTCAGCAGAGTACGACCTGAACCAATATACCTTCCGTGCTGAGTATATTCACAGCCAGGGATGGGGAGCCACGAAGGTTGATAGCCGTGAGGTTGATTTTTCTAAAGGCGACAAAGCTGACGGTTTCTATGTTTTTGGTATCGTTCCTGTCATCAAGTCAAAACTTCATGCCAAAGCCCGTTACAACACGTATCGTCCCAGCAAGGAATGGAGTACGTCAAAAACGATGTATGAGATTGGTTTGAACTATTTCTTCAACAAGAATATTCAAATCAATGCGGAGTATGCTTTCGTGAACGACCGCAGTCTTGCTAAGCACAACTATAACTTTGCTGATATCCAGTTCTGCTTCAGGTTCTAACTAAAGAACACTGACACCTACCCATAAAGCCGCGCTTACAATTGTCAGTGCGGCTATTATTATATATAAGGTACGCATGGACAAGCGATACCCAAAAGCATGATAGGCATAAAGGTGTATCATCAGGAAATCAAACACATGAGCTATCAGAATAGCAACACCAGTACCTGTCACCCCCCATTTGCGATAGCCAACGATAACGAGAGGAACGAAAACCATGTAATAAGCCGATTCGCATATCAGATAGGCAACAGAGCGTCCACGCGCCAAAGTGATATAGGCAACGGGTAGTGTTGCTGCTTTGAATACTAACGATACGGCAGCTATCTGTGCCATCATGACAATAGGCGAGAAATTCGAACTTAACAACAGAGGAACAAGCCAGGGCAGACAAAGTATCATCAATGCCAAGAATGGGGTGACCAGCCATAAGAGCACCTCCATCTGCCTGTTCACAAGTGTATTCGTTTCTTTTGCCTCACTAACAGCTGAGAGCCGCGGATAATAGTCGTTATCCATGGCAGCGAAGACAACACCCATATACGTGACAGTCAACAGGTAGCCGGCATTATAGAGCCCCACGTCACCGAGCCCCGATTCCATTTCGAGCCATCGCCGTATAAAGAGTTCGGCACCACTGCCCGCCATAGCTGCCAAAGTAAAAGCTACTCCTAAGCGCAACATCCCCACTCCATCACCCATCACCTGACGGGAGAAAGTGAAATCGGGCGCATAGAGCCGATAGCCACACCATAGCGCCGGCAACATCGAGGCGACAGCCATCAGGTTGACAACATAGACGATAGCATCCATCCCATACAGCCAATAAAGCATCACACTGATAATCATACCTGTCACAGAACCGATTGCCTGTATAATGGCTAATGAACGAAGACGTCGGGCACCTTTCAGAATAGCCATTTCCCCACCTCCCATTATCATGAAAACAACAGAGGGAACCAGTATCCAATAACCAGCACAAACGCTTAGCAAAGTACCTAACAAAGCTGCCATCATGCACCACACCCTGACGACACGTACAAAATGCAGGATTTTCTCCTCGTCACCTTCTTCAAAACAAGCAGACACATGTCGAACGGCACTCACGGAGATACCCAGTCCTGCTGTTTGTGTAAGGAAATTGGCTGTGGTTGACAAGAGCGAAGCAAGTCCCATACCTTCAGGACCAAGAAAGATAGCTGCGACTTTATTACGCGCAAGGGCTGACAGGATATTCAACCCCTGCACACTTCCAAAAACACTCGTGTATTTTAGGATATGCCGATAACTATTGCTTCTCTCGTCGTTCATTTCTTTATTTTCTTAACGCAAAAGTACGAATATTATTACGATTTTACAAATAATTTCGTACCTTTGTCGCATGTTATTATCTGTTATCATCCCCGTCTATCGTACAGAGCTGACTCTTCAGCGCTGTGTGGAGAGTGTGCTCAACCAAGATGTGGACGATATGGAAGTGATTCTGGTAGATGACGGATCGCCTGATAATTGTCCTGAGTTGTGTGACGAATGGGCAGAGAAGGACAATCATATCAAAGTAATTCATAAGACGAATGGTGGGTTGAGTGATGCTCGCAATGCAGGGATTGACGTGGCTACCGGTGACTATATCACCTTTGTTGACAGTGATGACTATTTAGCAACAAACACCTACAGAGCGCTTCTTGAGATATTGGCAACACATCCTGAATACGACTTATTGGAATTTCCCTCCAGCAAGTATGATTTAACGGATACTGTCTATACGCAAATGAACGAATATTTGCTGAAAGGCGAGGCATACAGACATTCTTATGCATGTACCAAGATTTATCGTCGCTCTTTATTCGATTCCGTACGTTTTCCGGTAGGACGCGTTTTCGAGGATATATACATACTCCCTTCCATTTTAGAGCATTGTCATATCATAGCAACAAGCCACAGAGGATTCTACCATTACATACAACATGCAGGAGGAATCACGATGCAGGCAGACGGCAGACAAATCAGTATGCTTTTAGAAGGTCTTATGGCCCTGCTTTCGAAATTAAAGGACTCCCCCGACAGCATGGAATTACAGCAATTATATCTGCATACCTTGAATATACAGTTGGAGACCTATAGCAAACAAGGTCCCATCATACTGCACCCCTATCAGGGAAAGCTTCCACTCAGAAGTCAATACACCGTTGCTTGCAATATTAAAATCATCATATATCACCTATTTGGAATAACACGATTATGTCAGATTTACAAAATACTAAACCGAATAATTCTTCACCGATAGTAAGTTTCATTATCACCTACTACCAAGTTCCTGTCGATATGCTCTGCGAATGTATCGACAGCATACTGAGCCTTTCGCTACGACACTTCGAGCGCGAAATCATTATCATTGACGACGGTTCGGAAACGAGTCCCATTAACGATTTGATAAAATATGAAGACGACATTATCTACGTACGCCAAAAGAATATGGGGTTGAGTGTAGCCCGTAATACAGGACTCGATATAGCAAAAGGTAACTTCATACAGTTCGTTGATGCTGACGACCAGCTGATACAGGCGCCTTACGAACAATGCCTTGATATCATACGTTATCAAAATAAGGTGGATATGGTGCTCTTCGATTTCACGACCCGTCTGCCTGTGCAGATTATTCCTGAAAACACTGTTCCCACTAACGGTTCAACCTATATGCGGAATCATAATATCCATGGTTCTGCCTGGGGATATCTATTCCGCAGGAGTATCTTGGGTGAACTGCGCTTCACTCCTGGCGTCTATCATGAAGACGAAGAGTTCACACCGCAACTGCTATTGAGAGCTGAAGAAGTATATCCCACAAACTTACAAGCCTACTGGTATCGTCCGCGGCAAAATTCTATTACCTCCAGCACCAAGGCTGAAGACATCGACAAACGTATTCAAGACAGTGAGACCGTCATCGTCCATCTCCATGAACTTTGCGACAAACTTCCCCACCAAGACCGCATGGCGTTGGAGCGAAGGGTGGCACAACTGACCATGGACCATATTTACAATATCATTATCCAAACCCGTTCCGCTACCATTCTTCAGCAGCGCATCGACACCCTGCACAGCAAAGGACTGTTCCCCCTTCCTGAAGGCAATTTCACTTCGAAATATAAATGGTTCCGCCGAATGGTGAATACATCGGTAGGCAGACTTGCATTACTTCATATCTTACCACTCATGCATAAAGAGCGATGAAAATACTACTCATAGGCGAATTCAGCAATGTGCACGCCACCTTAGCAGAGGGATTGCGAAGGTTGGGACATGCAGTGACAGTGGCTTCCGATGGTGACGCTTGGAAGAACTATCCTCGTGATATTGACCTTTCTCGTAAAAAGGGAACGTGGGGCGGCTGCTTGCTGATGCTGAAAATAGCACGCCTGCTGCCTACATGGCGCCATTATGATGTAGTACAGATTATCAGTCCTATGTTTCTGCCACTTAAAGCCGAAAGGAACTTTCTGGTGTATAAATACCTGCGCAAGCACAATCGAAAGGTCTTCTTAGGGGTCAATGGCAACGATTGGTACGTCATCAACGCATGTTGCACTACGATGCCATTACGCTACAGCGATTTCAATAGAGGTACAGAACTGATAGATAACGAATATACACAGGAGACGCGAAACGTTTGGATGGGAACTATAAGGGAGAAAATGACGAAACAGATGTACCAATCTGTCAACGGCATCATACCTGGGCTTTATGAATATTGGGCTTGCTGCAAGGATGTCTTTCCTCAGAAAACACGTTTTATTCCTTACCCCATCACGCCCCTTTCTCCTACCCTCCTACCTCAGCGTTCTAAGCTCCGCCTCTTCATCGGCATCAGCAAGCAGCGCAGCGCTTACAAGGGTACGGACATCATGCTGAAGGCAGCACAGGATATTCTGAAGAAATATCCGCAGCAAGTAGAACTGAAAGTGGCTGAGGGAGTACCCTTTGAGCAGTATCAGCAGATGATGGACGATAGTGATGTGTTGCTCGACCAGCTTTACAGCTATACCCCAGCCATGAATGCCTTACTGGCTATGTCGAAGGGCATGATTGTCGTGGGTGGCGGCGAACCGGAGAATTACGAAATACTGGGCGAAACGGAGTTGCGACCCATCATCAATGTTAAGCCTAACTACGATAGTGTGTTTCACGAACTGGAACAACTCGTACTGCACCCTGAGCGCATTCCGGAACTGAAACAGCAGAGCATTGAGTATATAAAAAAGCATCACGACTATGTGAAAGTCGCGATGCAATACGTTGATTTCTGGAATCGTTGATTACTCAGCAGCGGGAGCCTCAGCAGCAGGTGCTTCCTCTGCGGCGGGAGCCTCAGCAGCTTCAGCAGCAGCGGCCTCAGCAGCCTTTGCAGCCTCTTCCTCAGCCTTAGCAGCCTCAGCAGCAGCCTTCTTCTCAGCTACCTTCTTAGCAATCTCTTCATTCAATTTCTTCTCCTGTGCCAATTCCTTAGCAGCAGCATCCTTCTTAGCCTTAGCCTCTTCGGCAGCTACCTTCTCCAGACCCTTCTGCTTGTCTGCTTTCCAAGCATCAAACTTCTTCTGGCATGTAGCCTCATCGAAAGCGCCCTTCTTCACGCCACCCTTCAGGTGCTTCATCAGGTAAACGCCCTCACGGCTCAGGATGTTACGTACTGTGTCTGTAGGCTGAGCACCAGTCTCAACCCAATAAAGTGCACGATCGAAATTCAAACTTACTGTGGCAGGATTGGTGTTAGGATTGTAAGTACCAATCTTTTCAGTAAATTTACCATCACGTGGTGCTCTTACGTCAGCGATGACGATGCTGTAGAAAGCATAGCCTTTACGACCGCCGCGCTGCAATCTGATTTTTGTTGCCATTTTGTTGTTGTTTTGTTAAATTAAAATTTGAATCTCATGCCATTATCTCGTAATAGCGGCTGCAAAGGTACGAAAAAGTTGAGAGTTGAGCGTTGAAAGTTGGAAGTTTCGCACGGCTCTTAATCTTTTTTAACTTATTGCTTTCTTAATGTGACACCTGCCTGCATCCCGTTCACACTCTTCATCAGCGATGTTACCGTCTTGATTTGCGAATTGCTCGACTTGGCACCCAGCGTCTTAAAGAGGTTCAGCAGTTTGGTGGCATCGGTCACGAATTGCAAGTCCTTACCGTCTATCTGGGTGGTCACGTTGAGGGCTTTGATGCCTGCGATGGTCAACTGCAACTTGGAGTTTTTCACGGTCCACTTACCTTTCGAAGTCTTGCCGTTCAGTGTTTCCGTGAAGGTGCCGTCTTCGTTGAATGTCATGGTGAAAGCACCTGGTTTGATGCCATAGCGTGTCAGGTATTCCTGAATCTTGTTCTCCAGTTTGTTGGCAGCAATTTTCGAACCCACTTTCGCCAGAATATTGTCAGACGTAAACACGATGGCAGGTTCAGTATATGACCATGTGCCAATCAGTTTTTCCTGTGTGGCTTGTTTATTCTTCGAGAACACGGAAGTAAGATTGCTGACCATCTCATTCGAAGAAGAATTGCCGCCCAGCACACCGTTTATGATATCTGTCACGTCCTGAGCTTGTACCGTTGTACAGATAAAGAGCAATAAGCTCACTAACTTTGTTTTCATCATTATTCTATATTTTATTATGCAAGTTATTTAAAAGCGCGGCAAAATTACAATTTTACGGCTGAATACCAAAATTAATTAGAATAAATTTAGCTTTATAACTTTTTTTGAGTATTTTTGCCTACGCATGGAAGGCTTGTCGATATTAATCCCTACCTACAACTACGGTTGTACTGCGCTTGTTCGTCAATTGCTCGAACAGGCTTCGCACATTTCCGTTCCGTTTGAAATCATCGTGGCGGAGGACGGCTCTGATGACGAAACATCCGTCCGTCAGAACCAGGCTATCAACAGTCTGGAACACTGTCGGCTGCTGCATCGTGAACAAAACACGGGCAGAGCCTCCATCCGCAATTTCCTTGCCTCCCAAGCCGCCTATAGCCGATTGCTGTTTATCGACAGCGATATGATGGTGCGCCGTAGTGATTTCCTCGATAAGTATCTGCATACTAATGCACCCGTAGTAGATGGAGGCATCGAAGTCAACGGGGCACTGACAGGCAATCTGCGCTACAACTACGAAAAGGCTGCCGAGCATCAGCATACTGCCGAGAAACGCCTTCAGCAGCCCTATCTCGATTTCCATACTGCCAATTTCATGATCAGCCGCGAACTGATGCTGCGCCATCCCTTTGACGTTCGTTATCGCTATTACGGTTATGAGGACGTAGCCTTTGGCAAATCCTTAAAAGACGGTGGTATCAGCATCCTACACATAGACAATCCCCTGAGTTTCGAAGTATTCGAGACCAACGACCAGTTTTTGCAGAAAACGGAAGAAGGTCTGCGTACCCTCTATCAATTCCGTGAGGAATTAGCCGACTATTCGCGCCTGCTCCAGCATGTCGATTCCCTCCCCCAGCCTCTTTTATCCTTGCTACGAATACTTTACCGCTGCTTTGGAAAATCCATTCGCTCTCAGCTCGCAGGCACTCATCCGTCCTTATTCCTTTTTAAAATCTACAAGTTGGGCTACTACCTCAACTATGCTGACACCGCAACCACAAAAAAATAAATGCCCCCCACTGTCATCGGTGTCATCGTCATCGGGTTTAGCTGAGCGCAAATTTGCGCCCAGCTATTTTATCTCCATAAACAAGTGTCAGGTACGTGTCTCGTTATCGAAATAGGGACCCGTCCCTATGTCTCTTTCTAAAAGCTGGTGCTCACCGCTTTTTTCTTCAAAAAAGTTTGGCTATTCAAAATAAAAGCAGTACCTTTGCACCACGAGAACCCGCCAAGC
>OCTX012269711.1_pt1 | contig 59052 bp, 50 predicted proteins | sample 1539691 | NCBI WGS metagenome assembly OCTX01 (sample SAMN02144231, study PRJEB22623) | gut metagenome | biome: sheep rumen | host: Ovis aries | place: New Zealand
TGGCTGAGAGCCTTGTTGTTCGCCGGGTTCAGGATAACGACCTTCGCGCCGTCAGTCAGCTGCGCGAGATCCGTTACAATGCCGCTCTTGACTTCAGGCTCTTCTTCGACTTCACCATAGAAATCGAAAAGGAACGCATTTCCGCTGCCTACGCCATAGGTAGTATACAGGGAATTAAAGTACTCGAGCGCCTGCTGCTTTTCTTTATAAAGCGCCTTGTTATTGACGATCATCCAGTGACCGTCAGAGCTGCTCTGAAGCGTCCATCCGGAGTAGTCAGACTCTTCCGCAGCGAAGCTGAGGCCGTTGCCGGTCTCGGGAGAGGTCAGAAACAGGCCGTTGTTCTCAAAGCTGTAGACGCCGTCGTTCACATGGACGGTCATGTACGCCATACCATCCGCAAGGACGATCTGATCGTCCTTCATCGAAGCGGTGACGCCGGAGAGTTTATTCCCGTTAGCGTTTTCAGAAAGAACGGTATCGCTGGAGGGATGATAGATCGCCACCAGGTCGCCGTCCTCAGGGGCGGAGGTGAACTTGCTGAGAACGACCTCTGTCGCGGGCTCTTCGGTCGGGGCAGGCGTGGGGATCGTCTCGTCGATGGGCAGCTCGCCCTCGTCGTTCAGAACCCAAAACTGTGTGGTACCGGCGATGTTATTGTTCACGCTGGTATAGCAGCGCCAGTCTGGGCCATTCGCACCGGCCGTCGTGGCGCCAAGGAAGCGCTGTGTGCCCTTGGGATCCACGGCAGTCAGATGCTCCTGCTCAAAACGCCAGGCGGCGGAATCCGCGCCGATCTTCACGCCGTTGTTGGCCGACGTGATGGACAGGCCGCCGTTTTCGCCGGTGATGGTGTAGGTTCCTTCTTCAGCCTCATTCGGGAAGACGGACCAGGCGTAAGCAACCGCTCCTTCGGTATAGAGCGTGCCGTTGTTGATCGTAACCGGGACCGCAGCCGGGCCCTTGGATACGGATGCATTCGGGAGGATATAGGTTGTGCCGGATTCGCTGGTCATGGTGATCGCAGCGATATCGCCTTCGGAAAGATCTTCCAGCGAAACGCGCGACCAGGTGGCAACAGGCTCCTCTGCGCTCGCAGCTGCGGCCGGCATGAGGGAAAGCAACATTGCGGCAAGCAGCAGGATCGAGAGAAGTCTGCTCATCCTGTGTTTTTTCATTGACTGACCTCCTTCGATTTTTAAATGCGCACGACACGCATTTTATTACTTGTACAGTATATCACAAAGAGCGAGTTTTTCCACCCCCAACGGGCAGAAATATTGCTTTCTTTTTTTGAGGTATCTTTATTCAATTTACGTCTTGACAACGGCTGACGCATTGACACAGAAAGCAAAACTTGATATCTTAAAATGGTATATAGGATTCTTCTTTTCCAGGAAACACATCATAAAAACACAGAGAACCGACAAGGAGGCTTCGGTATGAAGATCTCTGGCGGCAGGAAGGCTCTGCTTCGCACGACTGTGGTGCTCGCGGCTGCGCTCGGCGTTTTTCTTATTGCGTTTTTCCGGCTGCGCCCCGAAAAAACGGAGGTCGTGCCCGGCACAAGCTATGTGGAATACGAGCGCGGCAAGATCGAGACCATCGTAAGCGACAGCACCGTGGCCGACCCCGAATCGGATAATGCCTATCGCGGCGAACAGCTGATGACCGTAAAGGTCACGACCGGCCGATATGCCGGGGAGACGCTGCTCGTATCCAACTATGTAGGCCCCGTCTACGGGCAGCCGCTCAAGGAAGGCGACGGCGTTTCGCTCACGATCTCCACCTACGAAAACGGCGATCACAAAGCTACCGTCTACGAATACGATCGTTTCGGCGCGCTCGCGTTCGTTGTCGCGCTCTTCTTCCTCGTCACGATCCTGGTCGGCGGAAGAACCGGGGCGAAATCACTCGTCGCACTGATCGTGACCGTGCTCTGCCTGTTCGGCATTCTCCTGCCGGCGCTGCTCAAAGGCGCCCCTACCCTGCCGACTGTTTTTCTCGTCTGCGCCTATGTGGCCATTGTATCCTTCACGATTCTCGGCGGGGTGCGCCGCAAGAGCATCTGCGCCGCCGTCGGCACCGTCGCGGGTATGGCAGCGGCTCTGCTCTTCGCCCTGCTCGCGCAGAAGCTCACAAAAATCGACGGTCTGCGCATCGCCGATATCCAGCCCATCCTGCAGCTGCGGCAGACCGGTACGCCAATCGGACTAAAGGGGCTCCTCGCAGCAGGAATCGTTGTGAGCGCGCTTGGCGCTGTGATGGACGTGGCGATGAGTATTGCCTCCTCGCTGGAAGAGGTGCATGCGGCGAACCGCAGTCTCGGTTTCCGGGAATTGTTCCGCTCCGGTATGAACATCGGACGCGACATGGTGGGTACAATGACCAACACGCTGATTCTCGCCTTTCTCGGCAGCAGCTTCGTTTTGATCCTCTATCTCTATTCGCTGAGCCTTCAGCGCTGGCAGCTGCTGACCTCCGCCTATGTGGCGATCGAAGTCATCAGCGGCGTGGCAAGCAGCACCGGCATGATCCTCGCCATCCCGCTCACAGCGGCTTTCAGCTCATTCCTGCTTTCTCGTGAGCACTCCCCTGCAGACGGTAAATCCAGGTAATACATTACTTACTGCTGGAAGAAGAGCACAATATAGAAAAACTGGGTGATCCTTGCTTGGATCACCCAGTTTTTCGTGGAGTATGCGTTGGAAAGAGCGGCTCAAAACCCGCCCGAATCCCAAACCATCGGGCGCAGTATTCTGCTTTCAGAAAATCAACCGTATACATCGTTGGTATCGACGAGCTCGACCTCGATCTCCAGCATTTCGCCGTCGCGCCAGATGGAGAAAACCATGACGTCGCCCACCTGGAGCTTGTTCTTGATCGCGCCGATCTCCTCCGTTGTTGTGACCGGGATGCCGTTGACCGCGGTGACGATATCGCCGGGGCGGATGCCCTTGAGCTTGGCGTCAGAGCCCTCCGCAACCTCGGAGATATAGAGGCCATCCGGCAGATCGTACTGCGCCTTGGCGTTTTCCGGGATCGCGCCAACCGTGATGCCGATAGAAGGACGGCCGCGCACCTCGCCGAAGCGAACGATGGAGTTGACGACCTCCTTCACCGTGGAGGACGGGATCGCAAAGCCGATGCCCTCGATGCTCGAGTAAGAGGACATCATCTTCATGTTCGTTACGCCGACGACCTGCCCATACATATTGAACAGGGCGCCGCCGGAGTTGCCCTCATTGAGCGCAGTGTTGGTCTGCAAGAGCGTCATACTGTGGCCGTTGTAGTTAATGCCGCGCTCGATGGCGGAGATAATGCCGTTCGTAAGCGTACAGCGGAAGGTCTCGCCCAGGGGGTTTCCGATGGCAGCCACCGGGTCGCCCACCTTCATGCGGCTGCTCTCGCCGAAGACGGCGACAGGCAGACCGCTTGCGTCGATCTTGAGCACGGCAATGTCGCTGATAGAATCCGCGCCGACAAGCAGCGCGGGCAGCTCACGGTTGTCATAGAGCGTGACCGTCGCCTTGTCGCAGTCCTCGATCACGTGTGTGTTGGTGAGGATCAGGCCGTCCGAGGAGAGAATAACACCGGTTCCCCAGTTATAGCCGCTCTGCCCGTTTTTGAAACCGGAGATGGCGACGATGGAATCCGAGCCGGACTCATAGAGTTCCTGCAGGGACAGTTCCTTCTTGCCCGGCTCCTTGAGCTCCAGCCGGAAGCTGTCCGGCAGCTTCACGACGCGCTCTATCCCGATCTCCGCGTTGCTCGTTTCAACCTTCTCATAAAAGCTCTCGAAGAAGTCTTCCTTGTCCGCGGGCATCTCATCATTCGGTTTCGCGGTGACAGAGGGCAGCTGGGGCATCGTGGGCGTCTCCGCCGGTTTGCGGAACAAAAGCGAGCTCAGCGCAATCAGCGCGAAGAGCAAAACGCAGCCCGCAGCCCAGAACCAACCGCGATTTTTCTTTTTCTTCTGTACGACCGGCTCCGCTGCAGGCGCAGCCTCGATCTGTTCAGTTTTGGCACGGGGCGCATACCAGTTATCGGTCTCGTACCAGTTTTGTTCACTCATGTTTATCCCTCGTTCCCAATTCTGCCAGAGGCAGCGTAAATACAAATTCCGTGCAGCCGTCCTCGCTGCGTACGGCAATATCCTCGTCGTGACTGTTGAGAATGGCTTTCACCAGATAGAGTCCCAGACCGACGCCGTCCTTATCGAGACTGCGGGAGCGGTCAGACTTATGGAAGCGGTCGAAGATATAGGGCAGATCATCGGGCGGTATGGTCTCGCCGTGATCCTTGACGGAGAAATACGCCTTGCCGTTATCTTTGAAAATCTTGAGCACCAGGCAGCTGCCCTTGTCCGCAAACTTCACGGCGTTGTCAAGCAGGTTGTAGATGACCTGGGTGATGGCGTCCTTCTCCGCGTGAACCAGAATATGCTGCTCCGGCAGCTGGGGGTCAACGTCGAGCTGCTTGGCGGTGGCGCGGCTCTCAAAGCTCAAAAGTGTCTGCAGCGCCAGCTCGGTCAGATCGAAGTCCGTGCGTTTGCTGGGATCCGCGCCGCGGGCGTTCGTCTGGGCGGCGCCGAGCATGCTCCGAACAAGTCGGTTCAGCCGCCGGGTCTCGTCGCGGATAGCGAGGAGGTATTTGTCCTGATCCTCGCGCGGGATCGTCCCGTCAAGGATGCCGTCCGCAAAGCCGGAGATCGTGGTCATGGGCGTGCGAAGCTCATGGGAGATGTTGGCAATAAACTCGCTGCGGCGCTTTTCCGCCTGCTCGAGCGAATCCGCCATTTTATTGAAGGATTCGATCAGCATGCCCATCTCATCGGTGGGGTCCGCAGTCTGCTCGACGCGCGGAGAGAAGTCCCCCTTCGCGAACTTGCGCGAGGCTGCGGCCATTTCGTCGAGCGGACGCGCCATGCGGCGCGTATAAAAGAGTGTAAAGAGCATGGCCGCGAGGAACACGCCCATGGCGATGATCGCGGCAATGCTGAGCATCGAGGTCCACTCCCCGAGCATTTTATCCGCATCACGGGCGACAAGCACGAAGCCCAGACATGCCCCTTTCTGCGGCACGATCGGGATCGCGACCACATAGCGAGGGCCGGAAAAAAGCCCGCCGAGATCGGTAAGCTGGTTATAGGGCTGCTCCCTCGTCGCAAGAAGCACCTCTGCAGGTACGCTGCATCCGAAATGCTCACACACGGGCTTGGCGTCCGAGCATTGAAGCACTACGCCGGACGGGTCGGAGATCAGGATCTGATTGCCGGTCGCCCGCGCGACGGTGCTCGTGAAAACCGCGATATTCCAGCCGGATATAGAATCATAGTCCGAGAGAGCCGAAACAGTGCGGGATACCTCCTCGGCGCAGTTGACCATCTCCTCCTGGTTCGAGTTGATCACATAGCTTCTGCCGATGCCGATGATCGCTAAAGAAACCGCCAGGAAACAGATAGAAACCGTTGCCGCAATGGCAACGAAGTTGCGCACATAGATGCTTTTCATCCGTCGACCACTTCGAACTTGTAGCCGACGCCCCATACGGTCTTGAGGCTCCACTGTTCGGATACGCCCTCGAGCTTTTCGCGCAGGCGTTTTACATGCACATCAACGGTGCGGGAATCTCCGAAATAATCAAAGCCCCAGACCTCATCAAGCAGCTGGTTGCGCGTAAAGACACGATTGGGTGAAGCGGCGAGATGATAGAGCAGCTCCATCTCCTTGGGCGGCGTGTCGATCTTCTTGCCGTCGACGATAAGTTCATAGGAGTCAAGATTGATAACGAGCTTATCAAAAATGAGCTTCTTCTCCACCGGACCTTCCGGATCGGCGCGGCGCATGACCGCGTGAACGCGGGCGATCAGCTCCTTAATCTCAAAGGGTTTGGTAATGTAATCGTCCGCACCCATCTCAAGACCGTTCACCTTATCCCCCAGTTCCCCTTTCGCGGTGAGCATGATGATGGGGACGGAGCTCTTCTTGCGGATATCCTGGCAGACCTGCCAGCCGTCCTTAACCGGCAGCATGATATCGAGCAGCACGACGTCAGGCTTAAAAAGATCAAAGCTCGATTCGGCCTTGCCGCCGTCCGCCGCGATCATTACTTCAAAGCCGTCTTTGCCCAGATACAGACGCAGAAGCTCGGCAATATTGGGGTCGTCCTCCACGACCAAGGCGCGTTTGCTCATGTATATCCCTCCGAATATGTTTGCTTTATAGTATACTCCGATTATATTCGCCTGAAAAGAACAAAGGTTAAAAAAATGTAAAAAACGCGAGGTCAGAGTATGAAACTCCCGGGCCGTTTCTGCGGCCCGGGAGAGAATCGGATGCTCCGATCAGAAATCGAGCTTTTCCAGCTCTATCAGCGCGAGGATATAGACCTTCAGAGCCTCAAGCAGCCAGCTCACACAGGCGGCCTCGTCCGCACCGTGGATCGGGCCGGCGAAATCCGGAACCGGGCGGTCAAAATGCTCGGGGCCGAAGGAAACGGCATTCGGGAAATCGCGCGCGTAGGTGCCGCCGCCGATCGTAAAGGGCTCGGCGTTCTCACCGGTGACGTCGTTATAGGCCTTGATGCAGACCTGGATGGCGGGATTGTCAAGCGGCATGTAGAAGGGCGCGGCGTCGCGCTCGAGGCTGACATCTGCAAGCTCCCCCGCTCTCTCGCGGATGCCGGCGGCAATCTGCTCGCCGCTGGTGTTTGTGGGGTAGCGACTATCAAGGGACTGCACAATCCTGCCGTCCTCCACGCCGATCACGCCGCCCACGATGGTCAGCGGATCAAAGAGGCCGTCGTCCGCCTGGACGCCGAGACCGCTGCCGTCGGTGTGGCGGTGGAGCGCGGCAAGCAGCTCGAGCAGCTTTTCCTCATCGCCGCTGCAGACCTTGTTCTCCAGTAGATAATCGACCAGCTCTCCGATGGCGTTCACGGTGCCCTTTGGCATGGAGGCGTGGCCCGCCACGCCTTCAGCCGTGAGCTTCCAGAGGCCCTCGCCCGAAGCCTCGGCCGTGACGCGGCCTGCGGAGCAGAGCTTTTCTGCCCTCACCAGCGCTTCCGCCTTTGCGGGGATGGCATTCGGCGCGACGCCGCCGTGAATATCCACAATATTCTCAAGCGCGACTTTCGCGCGCAGCGTACCGTGGAAGATACCCTTCTCACCGTTGACGAGGGGGAAATCCGCATCTGGGCTGAAGCAGAAGAGAGGCGGCTTATAGTTGGCGAGGTAGTATTCCACGTCGCCCATACCGGTCTCCTCGTTGGCCCCGAGCAGCGCGCGGATGGGATATTTGAGCGGAATGTTGTGTTCCTTAAGGTATTTGAGCGCGTAAAGGCAGATCACGCTCGGCCCCTTGTCATCCAGCACGCCGCGGCCGATGATCCAGTCCTCGCGCTCGCGCATCGTGAAGGGGTCGCCCGTCCAGCCGTCCGCCACCGGAACGACATCCAGATGCGTGATGGTGGCCAGATAGTCTTCACCCTCGCCGAGAGCAGCGTAGCCGATATGATCCTCACAGTTGACCGCATTCAACCCGAGCTCCTCCGCGATCTGCAGCCCCAGGTCGAGCGCGGCTTTCGGTCCTGCGCCGAACGGCGCGCCGGGCGCGCTCTCGCCCTCTACGCTGTTTATCGCCACAAGGCGGGCAATATCCCGCAGAATGTTTTCCCGCTCGTTTTCGGCAAAGCGTTCCAGTTCCTTGCGCAGTTCAAGATCCATAATTTGCCTCCTTATCCTTTCGCCACATAGGGTGCGTCATATTTCATTGCTGATTGAAACTATAGCAGATTGAGCTCCCGCTTTCAAGTGGGGACGAAAATGATCCCTCCGGGAAGTCGTGCCCGAAGGGATCGCAACGATTCATTTCTTGCGCCGGATCAGGTGCTTTGCCTTGTCCTTTGCGACGGCCGCAGCCTTGAAATCCGGTTCCGTACCGTCAATGAGGCGCTTGATGTTGCCGCGGTGCTGGAAGATGGCCAATGCCCCGGCAAAGCAGGCAAGAATGAGTTTTGGCGTGCTCAGGCCAAAAACCAGCGCAAGCACAGCGATCGCAACCGCTGCGGCAATGGAACCGGCGGAGACCTTCTTCGTCGCGAAGGCCACGATCAGAAACACGATGACGATCCCGACGAAAACACGCCAGTCGATAAACAGTCCGATAATCGCACCTGTCGAGATACCCTTGCCGCCCTTGAAATCATGAAAGAGCGGATAGCAATGGCCGCCCATGCATGCGACGCCGCTTGCCAGAACGCCCCAGTCGCCCAGAAGACGATAGCCGAGATACAGCGCGAGCGCGGTCTTGAGCATATCGCAGCCGAGCGTCAAAAAGCCCGCTCCGAGGCCGAAGACACGCGCCATATTGGTCGCTCCGGCGTTCCCGCTGCCGGACTTCCGCACGTCACGCCCGAAGCTGAACTTGCTGAGCAGGACCGAAGAACTCAGCGAACCCAGGAAATAACCGACGACGATCACGATCACGTATTTGAGTACAGTCATACAGATCCCTCGATCAAGTGTGTTTTCACTGTATTCACTATACGCCGACAGGAGCGGCTTTTCAAGCGAATCGCTTGACAGTTTTCAGATTATTCAAATTGCACGCGATCAAAAAAACTCCAGGGTTCCGCCTCCGGAGGCGGCAGCGTAAAGCTCATCTCCCCGCCGCTCACGGGATGGAAAAAGCGCAGAGCACAGGAAAAAAGAGCCAGGGGCCAGGGATCACCGCGGGTGCTGTATTTGCGCTCCCCGGCCAGCTCCCAGCCGTGCGCGGCAAACTGGCAGCGGATCTGATGCGTGCGCCCCGTCTCCAGCGTGATGCGTACAAGGCTCAAGTCTCCGGCAGAGCCCAGGCGGCGGTAGCGCAGCCGCGCCTCCAGGACGCCCTTGCCGGGGGTATCTGTGACGAAGGACATCTTCCTCGCCTTGTCACGGTACATAAGATCGCACAGCGCACCTGTCTCTCCCGGATCGCCGTGGATAACGGCAAGATATTCCTTCTCAAACTCCCCGTCCCTGATCTGACGGGAGAGCTCCCCCGCCGCTTCCCTGCTGCGCGCGAGCAGCATAAGGCCGCCCACGACGCGGTCGAGCCTGTGAACAGTATAAACCTCTGCCTGCGCATCGCCCAGCGCCCCTCGCACGAGCGAGGGCATGCCGCCCGGCTCGTCGGTCGAGAGTACGCCGGCCGGTTTTCTGCAGAGGAGGATCGCCTCGTCCCGATAGAGGATCTGCACGCACTGTCCCTTCTTTCGCGGTATTCTGCGTGATCGCTCCTGTCGTGCCATGGAACGGGAGCGTCGCTTTTTGTATTATAACATAGGCGTGAAGCGGCTATGTTATATAATATCATGTTTTTCGGTTGCCGCGTCAGCGGCGAGCGAAATGGCGATAAAAAATGATTGATGTGCCTGCACAGACTGTCGGCTTGATTGAAGGTTTAATTGGCACATCAATAATAACCGCCTTGCAGTTATTATAACATAGACGTACTTGCCCTTGCAAACAGCTTCTTTTGTGGTAAAATTAGATTACAATAATCATCTGAGAGGTAAGATCGAATGCGTGAAGCCGAAGCCTGTCCCTACGCAGCCGCGTGCGGAGGCTGCCAGTACCAGGGCGTCCCTTATGCCGAACAGCTCCGGCGCAAGCAGGCGCGGATCGAGGCTCTGCTCTCTCCCTTCGCCGCGGTGCGGCCGATCCTCGGGATGGAAGATCCCTTTCATTACCGCAATAAGGTGCACGCGGCCTTCGCGCTCGACGGGCGGCGAAGGGTAGTCTCCGGCATCTACCGCGCAGGCAGTCATGCGATCGTACCGGTCAGGCGCTGCCTGATCGAGGACGAAACAGCGGACCGGATCATCGAGGATATCCGGAAATTGATCCCGGAATTCAATCTCCGGGTTTTCGACGAGCGCAGCGGCAGCGGCTGGCTTCGTCACGTACTGGTACGCCGCGGCTTTACGAGCGGTGAAGTCATGGTCGTACTCGTGGCTGTCGATCCGGTCTTCAAGCTGCAGAAGCCCTTTCTCAACAAGCTCCTTTCCCTGCATCCGGAGATCACAACAGTTGTGCTCAATCTCAACGACCGCTTCGGGCCCGTCGTGCTCGGGACCAGAGAGAAGGTGCTGTACGGCCCCGGCTCTATCGTAGATACCCTCTGCGGGCATCGTTTCCGCATTTCCGCACGCTCTTTCTATCAGATCAATCCCGTACAGACCGAGAAGCTCTATCGGACGGCGGTTGACTTTGCCGGGCTGACCGGAAAAGAGACTGTGCTCGACGCCTACTGCGGCATCGGCACCATCGGCATCACTGCATCGGAGAAAGCCGGGCAGGTTGTCGGTGTTGAGCTCAACCGCGCCGCCGTGAAGGATGCCATCGCCAACGTGCGGCTCAACGGTATTCGGAACTGCTGGTTCACCGCCGGGGATGCGGGAGAATACATGGAGCAGATGGCCGCGGAGGGGACGCGTCCTGACGTTGTGTTCCTTGATCCGCCCCGCTCCGGGAGCGACGAGCGCTTCCTCTCCTCTCTGATCCGTTCCTCGCCGAGCCGCGTCGTCTATGTCTCCTGCGGCCCCGATACGCTTGCGCGCGATCTCGCCTTCCTCACGCGCGGCGGCTATCGCGTGGAGGCCATCCAGCCTGTGGATATGTTCCCCTGGACGGAGCATGTGGAGACGGTATGCTGCTTGTACCGCCAAAAAGACAAGTTCATTTCATTGCCGTATGAACCGAAAGATATGGAGTGTCTGAAATAGATGTAATAAACTAAGTATTATCAAGGAGGCTATCATGGATGATTATACAAAGTCGCTTTCCCTGAATTCCGGAAACAAGCGTATGCCGAGCGAAACCGCTTTTATCAAAAACTCTTCCTGTGCACAGTATTCTTTTGAGAACGCAGGAAATTGAACACGAGATCCCTTTGGGACACGAAAAGGAGGAAATCAATATGGAACTCATCCAGAGCTTTTCCGTAGACCACACCCGCATCATCCCCGGTATTTTTACCAGCAGGGTCGATCACCTGGGCGACCACACGGTAACGACTTATGACATCCGGCTGAAACGGCCGAACAGGGAGCCTGTTATTGATGTGGCGGCAATGCACTCCCTGGAGCATATCATTGCAACGTATCTGCGCAACGATCCCGCCTGGAAGGATGAGGTCGTATATTGGGGACCGATGGGCTGTTTGACCGGGTTTTATCTGATCCTCAAGGGCAAACGCGCGCCGGAGGAGCTCTATGAGCTGATGCTGCGCAGCTTCAAATCTGTACAAGACGCCGCGGAGGTGCCGGGTGCCACAGCGGTAAACTGCGGGCACTATCTCATGCACAATCTGGAGATGGCAAAATGGTATGCGAAGGAGTTTGCCGCCTATCTGGAAGCGAATGCCGGGAACAGCGCCATCTTCAGCTATCCCAAAGCGGAACGCCTTGTAACGGAAGGCGGGCAGCATTTCTTTGATTCGTAAGGGATTCGATGCCGCAAGGCTATAAATCAGGATTGGAGCATGTGATGATAAGCATGATAACGTTTGTTTTGGAGCAGTTGAAGCGCTACAGTCTCAAAGAAAAGGATCTCGGCGCGTTCGCAAAGATCGACAAAAACGGCATGCATTTCAAGATCCGCGTCTTCGACGTGGAAAAGCTCGGGAATCTCTCCATTGTGGAGATGAACGCGATGCTGGGACTGATGAAGATGGAGACGATCGTTTTGACGCCGCTGGAGGTCGATATGCCGCTGTTTTCCTTTGACGGCATCCGGGCAATGGGCAGCAGCACACTGCTTCTCGAGCTCTATGATACGCAGCTTCAGCCCTATGACTGCAGCGCGTTCGAAGCGATCAAGGACAAGTACGCCCACCTGCCGGACCGGCAGACGGAGCCAAGGTGGTACGATCCCCTGCATCTGCCGGGAACGCTCTCCAAGAAGGGCAGGAATATCTCCGCAGGGCTGGAGGCTCTGGAGAAAGAATTCATGAGCGCGTATATGCAGGCCATCCCCGGCGCAGCGCCCTGCAGCCGCGAGCAGAAGCAGGCCAAGGTGTATGACTACGCAGACAAACTGGTAAAGCTGGGCGGCCCCGCAATCGATCAATTCAAGAAGATGATCGGCGAGGAAGAGGCGGCGCTGCTGTTCAAGAAGTACATCTTTGGGGCGCAGGACTGACGAAAAAATCCTCGAAGACAACTCAAAAAGTGCGTGCGCGAAATCCGCGTGCGCGCTTTTTATCATGTCATGCGCAAAATTCACGTTTTGATATGCACATTTACCTATTTCGGTTTAGTACTTTCATAGAATACACCATTTTGCGTTTCATTGCATTAATTTCATGATTTCAAATCTATTGAGTCCATAATCGGGCGTAATTTGCCTGAATTTGCAAAAGGCGCAACTTTTTCGTAAATATATGCCAGAAAATCGCCGGCTTGCAAGCTGCAGTCAGAGCATGTTATACTCTGTACACAGGCAGACAAAACCGCTGTCCTCCGGTTGGAAATCCGCCGGAGGACAGGATGCCGGAAAGGAGGAGGAAATGGACGACAACATCGGATTGGCATATGACGCCGGAGAAGAGGCGCTCGTACATCTCAGACGCGCAGAGGATCTCCTCGGCAAAGCCAGCGCATGGGGAGTCTGGGATATCATCGGCGGCGGGATCATCTCCTCCCTGTTCAAGCACAGCCGCATGGACGACGCGGAAAGCGAACTAAATCAGGCGCGCTCCGCTCTGCGCCGCTACTGCAGCAGGCTGGAAGGCGTCGCAAGCCTGGAGCATATCGAGGTGCACACAGGCGCTCTCTTGACTTTCGCGGACTTCTTCTGCGACGGATTCCTTGCAGACGTGCTGGTGCAGAGCCGGATCGAAGACGCACGTCAGCAGTTGCAGGAAGTGATCGATGCGGTGAGGGAATCCCAACGGCAGCTGCGCGCGCTGCTATAAGCAGATCTCCTTGCAAATACGCGCGTATTCCGATATACTTTTCTCAAAGCATGCAGCAGACCGAAAAACACAGAAAGGATGATTGCGCATGAATGAAACCAGAGCACCCGGTCCAAAGCGCAGCGCCGCGCCCGGGTGGCAGAAAAAGCTGCTGAACGGGGTCAAGATCGCCGTGGCGGTGATCCTTGTCGCCATTGTCTTCTTCGGCGCGTTCTACAATGTCTCCGAGCAGCAGAACGCCGTCGTGACCATGTTCGGCAAGGTGGTGCGCACGGACACCGCCGGACTGCACTTCAAAATCCCCCTCGTGCAGCAGGTGCGCATGGTGGATATCACCACGCACGGCACCGGCATCGGCTACACCGTCTCTGCCACCGGCCAGAACATCACCGACACGACCAACGGCATTATGATCACCAGCGACTTCAATCTCATCAACATCGACTTCTACATGGAATACCGTGTAAACGATCCCGTGGCCTACCTCTACAATTCGCGCCACCCCGAGGATATCCTCAAGAACATCGCCCTTGCGGCGATCCGCAGCACCGTGATCAACTACACGGTGGACGAGGCCATGACCACCGGGAAAAGCGCCATCCAGAGTGAAGTAAAGAGCATGATGGTGGAGGAGCTCAACGAGCAGAACATCGGCCTGCAGGTTGTGAACATCACGATCCAGGACGCCGCTCCCCCGACGGACGAGATCATCCGCGCCTTCAAGAACGTAGAGACCGCCAAGCAGGGCGCCGAGACCACCATCAACCAGGCTCGCAAGTATGAAAACGAGCAGATCCCCGCGGCCGAAGCCCAGGCTGACCGCATCGTACAGAATGCAGAAGCACAGAAGGCCGCCCGTATCGCGGAGGCCGAAGGCCAGGTGGCGCGCTTCAACGCCATGTTCGAGCAGTACGTGCTCAACCCGCTGATCACCAAGCAGCGCATGTTCTACGAGACCCTGGAGGATCTCCTGCCCGGTCTCAAGGTCATCATCACCGACGGCCAGACGCAGACCTTGCTGCCGCTGGATACCTTTACCGGAGCCGAGGCGGAAGGAGGCGAAGGATAAATGAAGAAAATACTTGTCATTCTGCTGATCCTTGCGCTGATCATTGTCGGCACATCGCTCTTCACCGTGGGGCCGAAGGAATATGTGGCCGTGCGGGAATTCGGACGCATCGTGCGCATCATAGACACCCCGGGACTGTATCTCAAAACGCCCTTCATCCAGAGCACACAGCGCGTGAGCGCCGCCACGATCCTCTACGATATTCCGGCCTCCGACGTCATCACCAAGGACAAAAAGAGCATGATCTCCGACAACTTTGTGCTCTGGCGCGTAACTGACCCGACGCTCTACATCCAAACGCTCAGCGCCATCGACGCCCGCGCAGAGGAGCGTATCGAGGCCGCCGTTTACAACTCCCTCAAAAAAATCATCTCCAGCATGACGCAGGAGGAGATCATCGCGGCGCGCGGCGAAAAGCTCAACTCCCTTGTCACCGAGGACGCCAACAACGACATCAAGATCTACGGTATTGAGATCCTGTCCTCCCAGATCAAGGCGCTCGACCTCCCGGACGACAACAAGGAGGCCGTGTTCTCCCGTATGATCTCCGAGCGCGAGAACATTGCCGCAGGCTACACGGCCGAGGGCAATGCCGAGGCGCAGAAGATCCGCAACGACACGGATAGACAGGTCTCCATCATGCTGGCAGAGGCAGAAAAGCAGGCCGCCCAGACCATCGGCGAAGGCGAGGCCGAGTACATGCGCATTCTGCAGGAGGCCTACAACAGTCCCGAAAAGGCGGAGTTCTACAACTTCATCCGCTCGCTCGACGCGCTCAAGATCTCGCTGCAGGGCGGCAACAAGACCCTGATCCTCGACAAGGATTCCGCCCTCGCACAGCTGCTCTACGGCATCATGGACTAAAAAGCCCCATATCAATGTATTTCAAAAACAGCCCCGGACTGCTGTCCGGGGCTGTTATCTATTCCAAGGATATCAAACTGTGCAGCTGTGCTGGCGGGCATCATTTCATGCCCTTGTGCGTGCGCTCCCAGTGTCTGCGCTGGCGGACGCGGACGGCCTCCTCGATGCGATCTCTCCACTTCGGGAACAGATCCTCGGCGAATCGTTCCTTCCCCCTCCGCAGCAGCCTCGTCAGCAGCACGACAGCCGTGACGACGGGAAGGATCAGGAACAGCAGACCGAGCAGCTGCAGCAGCGCGCCCCAGTCCTCGACGCAGCGTGCCGCGTTCTCCCAGTAGGGGTAAATCACGCCGAGCGTCTGCATCGAACGGGTACCGAATTTGCCAAGAAGCTTAAAGAGCGTCGTAAAGCGAAAGCGCCCTGTGTTCTGCAGCACCTCCCCCTGGCCGACCGGAAAGCTCTCCTTCACCAGGTTCAGACCGAAGCCCTTCACAGGCTCCGCTACTGCCAGCTCATAGCAGCTGACGCCGCTGTCTTCAACGAGCGCATGATACGCGTCATAGGACATATAGATGCCGAGGCCTGCGGTATAAGCCTTTTTGCTCGCAAAATCCTGCTCGCGCTCGATGACGCCTGCGATCTGAAACGGCACGCCGTTGATCTCCACAGGAAGACCCTGCAGCTCGTTCCCTCCGTAGAGCAGCCAGGCCGCCTCCTCGTCGATCAGCACGCGGTCATGCATCAGATCCTCCTGACGCAGATAGGTCCCGGTGATCAGGCGGATCGGGTGGAAATCGAAGAAATTGCCGCCCACCGCGATCACTGCGGCGTTTGTGTGGCCGTTGTCGCTCGAGAGGTATACTTTCCCTGTCGTGCTCCAGGCATCGCTAAAGAGTATCTCCTCGCCCTGAATATCGAAGGAGGCTTCTTTGAGCTTCTTCATGAGCGTGGAGCGAAACTCGTTGATCGCAGCGCTGTTCAGGCGGTCGGCCTCCGGTATAAAGCAGGAGACCTGAACATACCTGGTTTCGCTTTCACCGCGCCAGCGCTCCGCCTCCTGCTGACTCTGCAGCAGGCCGGAGAGCCAATGCACAAGGAGGAAGCAGACGAGAGCGAGGACAAGCAGCGCGGCGTTGAGGACCGCAAACACGATCCGTTTCTTTTTGCTTTTCATCATGCGCTCAGTCAGCCAGGCGCACCAGGTCGCCGTTCTGGATCGGCGCGCTGCTCGTGGTGATCACATAGTCGCCCCAGCCGAAATCGCCGGTAACGGCGGAATTCGTATCGTCGCTCGCAAGCACCTCTACGCTCACGCGCCGCGCGATATAGCGGTTGCCGAGCGGCGAATTCTTTGCCTCGACCTTGAACACGAAGCTGCCGTTGGCATCGCTGCGGATGGCGCTGTTGGGTACGATGCTGTCATAGCTGGCGCTGCGGGAGCCGACGGAGATCGTCAGCTGGGAGCCCGCGCTAACATCCCCTTCCAGGGTGAAGGTCAGCAGCTTGTTGGTCTGGGGGTTCTTCGGATCGGTTTTTATGCTCTCAAGCGTGGCGACGATCTGGCTGCCCCAATAATAGTTGGTCACGGTAGCGGTATCGCCCGGGCGCAGGCGGCGCGCCTGGTCGTTGGAGACGGAGAACGAGAGCGTGTAACCCTGATCGGGCACATCAATGGTGCAAAGAACGGTGTCCTTCTGCGGCTTGCTGCCTGCCGTCACCTCCACGGACTGCACCGTGCCGGAGACATTGGCGACGATCTGATTGTCCTCGCCGCCGGAGAGCTCCGCGATCAGATTCTTCTGCTTCTGGATCTGCGCCTGCAGATCGGCGAGATCGAGCCCCAGGAGCGCAGCGGACTTATTGTCAGCCGCCATTTTATCGTTCAGCGCCTGCTCGGCGGTGAGATACGCATCTTCTGCTGTATCGAGCGCGTCCTTTGCTGCGTTCTTTGCCTCGAGTGCGGCCTGCAGACCGGCGGAGCCAAAGGTCGCGATCAGCTTGTCGATCTCCGCCTGGAGGCTGTCGATCTGCCCGGTCAGCGTATCGACCTTATCCTGCGCCGTGTCAAGGCTGTCGGAGGAGATCTGGGAGAGGGCGAGATTCGCGTCCTCCACCGCCTCATCGGCGTCGGCATAGCTCTCCCAGATATCCAGAAGCTCCTGCGGCGCGTCTCCGCTCTCCTTCAGCTCGCTCAGCGTCGCTGCGGGATCGGCCAGCTCCTCCTCCGTGGGCATAGGCAGCGTGTTATGCTCTTCATAGTAGCTCAAAACGGACTGTCTTGCAGTCAGACGCTCCTGCTCCTTCGCACTGAGCTCGTCGGCAGCCTGGGAGACAAGCGTGTCATAGGCCTCCTTATAGGCGTCACGCACGCGCGTGGCCTCGTCGAGGTCCTTCTGCGCCTGCTTGAGCGCAGCCTGCTTGGAGGCGATCTGAGCGGAGGCGCTCGTATCGTTCATGCGGCGATTGTATTCCTCGACTGCGGCGTTGTAGGCGGCGAGCGCATCGTTGTAATCTTCAGCAAGGCCGGCAAGACGGCGCTCGTCCCCACTGTAGTCCGGCGCGGAGCCGCCCAGAGCGGAGCGCTGATAGCTGATCTGAAGCTGCCGCAGCTGATCCTGCGCCGCCTCGAGCTCCGCGCTGTCCCCGTCGCCGAGGACGAAGAGCACATCGCCGGTCTCGACTTCCTGACCCGCTCGCACCATCACGGCGCGGATTTCCTGCGTGCGCTGCGCTACGACCTGGTAGCTGCCGGCGGAAATGACCGTCCCGCTCCCGCGCACCTTCGCGACGATGGGGCCTCCCGACACATTTGCAGTGGCGACCTCAGGCAGGTTGTGATTGCGCCAGGTATTGGAAAAGAAGGTCAGCACGAGCAGGATGGCAAGCAGGATGATCGCTGCGTTTTTGACCCACTCTCTGTTTTTCGGTTTTGATTCCATAGCTGTTTCCTCCGAAAAAGAACTCTGCTGGCTGCGTCAACCCTTGACGCTGCCGGAATTTGCGATGCCCTCGACCAGGTACTCCTCCCCGTAGAGGAAGAGCAGAAGCGAAGGGAGCATATAGACGGTGGCCATGGCGAAGGCCAGGCCGATCTCCCCCGAATTGATGGAGGAGAGGAAGACGGAAAGAGGCTGAGAATCCGCATCCTGCAGCAGGATGAGCGGCTGCTCGACCATGTTCCAGTAGTCGATGAAGACAAGCAGCGTCACCGAGAAGATCGCCGAACGGCACTGCGGCAGGCAGATCCGCGTGAAGATCTGCCACTCCCCTGCTCCGTCGACCTTGGCGGATTCGATGAGCGAATAGGGGATGCGGCGCATATACTTGGTGATCAGGAACACAGAGAAAGGGGCAAATATGCCCGGCAGGATGATGGACCAGCGGGTATTGAGGATCCCGAGCCATTCGCTCACGAGATAGTTCGGCACCAGCGTCACCTGATAAGGCATGAGCATCAGGATGACATAGAAAAAGAAGATGCCGCTGCGGACCTTTCCGCGCCAGCGCGAGAAGCTGTAGGCCGCAATACAGGCCACGACGACCTGGAAGATCACGATCGGCACAACGAGCAGCACGCTGTTCCAGAATTTGACGAGGTAATCCGGCGTGTTGATCAGACCGCTTATGTACTGCGAAAGGGTGACCTTGTCGGGAATGAACTTGAGGTTCACCTTCTCGGAGACATAGCCGCCGGAGGTCGTGGAAAAGATCATGCCGTAGTTGGACTGGATCTCCGACTCGGACATGAAGGAATTGGTGATCGTCAGCACCGTGGGCAGCAGAAAGGACACTGCGAAGAAGGCGCAGACGATAAACATGGCCGCGCGGCCGAAATAGCGCTTTTTCTTCATCCCTCCACGTCCTTTCCGAACCAGTCCTCGAGCTTGAAGAGCAGCGCGATCAGCGCGACCATCACAATGGCCATCACCACGGCAGCGGCCGAGAGCTTCTGATAATCCAGCGAGCGGAAGGTGTTGTTCATGAAATGCTGCAGCATGTACAGCGATTCGTAGGGATAATCCCCCGTCAGCAGATAGACCTCGCGGAAGACCTTGAAGGAGTTGATGAGCGAGAGGATCGTGACGAAGAGCACTGTCGGCGAGAGGTAGCGCAGCTTGATGGCAAAGAACTTATAGAACTCCGACGCGCCCTCCACATCCGCGACCTCGAGCAGCTCTTTGGGGATATTTGCGAGCGAGGCCATGAAGAGGATCATGTTGTAGCCCAGGTTCTTCCAGAGGAAGAGCAGGATCACAACGATCATCGAATGGTCGGACTGCAGCCAGTCGATCGCCTTGGCGCCGAAGAGCGCTAACAGCTCGTTGACGGAGCCGTTGTAGTTGAAGAGCACCTGCCAGATCAGCACGACCGAGGCCACGGGGACCATCATCGGGCTCAGGAAGAAGGTGCGAAACTGCGACTTGAACGGGATGCGGCTCTCCAGCATCAGCGCGAGCGCGATCGCCAGGACGACCGCCAGCGGCACCGCATAGGACGAAAAGCGCAGCGTGTTGCGCGAGGCCAGCAGAAAGGCGGAATTCTGAAAGAGCTTGATGAAGTTTTCAAGAAAGACGAAGTTCCTCGTGCCGACGCCGTCGATCACGGAATAGTAGACCACGACGCAAAACGGCAGGATGAAGAACACCGCGACGCCCAGAAAGCTCGGAGAAAGATAGCAGAGACTGCAGAGAAAATCCCTCCGTTTTTCACGGGCCTTTTGCTTATTACCCATATAGTTGACTCGATTCCTTAGTATCGTTCGCAGGCAAACGAATTATACCGCATTTGAACAGCGTACGCAATGCGCACCGTGAAACGGATTTCGGCAGACAGCGCAAAGCGCCGCCGCCTCTGAAACAGAGGAGGCGGGCTTTTTACGCTTGCGGTTCAGCGATGCTCGTTGACGTAGATGCTGACCTTGCTCTGCACGAGGCGAGCGACCTCTTCGGCAGACTTCTGGCCCGCAAAATAGGCCTTCGTCATCTCCTGGACGATCTCAACGAGTCCGGTATCCTGTGTATACAGCCGGTCGGCAGCGACGATAGCCTCGCGGAGCTTCGCGGCGTCCTCTTCCGTCAGCGCATAGTACACGACCTCGTTGCCAAGCTCGTCACGCCAGGTGGAACGGGGGATCATGATCTTTTCGCCGTTCTCGTCGAGGCGGATGTTGCCGTTTTCGTCCTCTTCATATTCGGGCGTCATCGCGGCCTTCATCTTCTGCTCGAAAAGATTCTTGTTGGTGGGCAGGCCGTAGAATCTCTGGCTGTCCATCGTCAACAATCCGCGCAGGAACTGCCAGGCGGCCTCTTTGTTTTTGCAGCTGGAGGACATGCCGTAATTATTCGTGAGATTCAGCACGTTGCCCACGCCCTCGTTTGTGGGGTAGCCGATGTAGGTGATGGAGCCGCCGAAATAGCTGTTGTTATAGAACGAATCGTCAATATCGTAGATTCCGGCGGACATGAGCATCTGCTTGCCCTCGGCAATGCGCGTCGTATCGGAGACATATTCGCCGTCATCCGGTACCGTTTCGGGGAAATGGGCGGCAAACTCGAGCATATCTGTAAAGTCCTTGCCCTCAAAGCTGCACTTTCCGGTAGTCCAATCGACAAAGGAGTTCATGTTGATGATCAGGAGCGTCTGGAGGATCGCGTCGCGCGTGGCGTAGTAATCCATGATATCGCAGCCCTCGGGCATGGTAGCGAGGGCTTCGTAGAGCTCGTCATAGGTCCAGCCCGGCTCGTCGCCCACGACCTTGGAAGAACCGATCAGGCTCATCACATTAAACTGGGAGGCGATCTGGTAGAGCCCGCCGTTGATCTCCGAGGCACGCAGAACGTTATCCATGATGTCCTCGCGGCCGAGCTCGCTGTCCGCATCCAGGAAGGGATAGAGATCCTCCAGCAGGCCCTTCGCGGCGAGCTGCTCATAGGGCAGATCGCTCATGGCGAGCAGATCCGGCATGTTGCCTGCCATGATCTCGGTGGTGAGCTTGGTGAGGCCGGCGGAATAGTCATCATCGGTGTTGTACTCGGAATAGTCCTTGATGCTGATGCGGCAATCGCTGCTGTGGCGGTTAAAGTTGATCACCATGTCCATGACGTCATAGCGCGCTCCGTAGAGGACGGCGAGCGTCAGGACATCCTTATGCGGCACTTCGCTCGCGGGAACCTTCTTGAGCGTAACGGCTTCAACCTTGGTCTCTTCTCCGCTCCAGTCGTAAATCGTTCCGGTGATCACACCGTCGTCGAGAATGCGGATGTTGTTGAGGCTGGTGCCGTTTACGTCGCAGTCGACCCAGTTGAGGATCTTGACCTTCTCGCCGCTTGCAAGCATCAGACCGTAGAGATAAGCGCCGTTGTTGAAGTAGAAATCATATGTATCGTCGCCCGGAATGAGGTCATACGCATCGTTGGGCAGATCGTATTTCTCGCCGAAGCTCTTGTTCTCGGTGTCGATCACGCGAAGTTCGAGCCCCTTGTCTCCCCAGAAGGTAGCGCCGATACGCCCGTCACGCATTACATAGAGGCTTTCGACATAATCCTGCCCTTTGATCTCATAGTCGAGTTTGCCCTCAATATCGAAGGAGAGGACATTGGTGCTGCAGGGCACGAGGATATTCCCCTTGCCGTCGGAAACGGCGGCATAGAGAGAAACACCGGTGTCCTCAGGGACGTCAAAGTCCAGCTCGACGCAGGAGAGCTCGTTGCAGTCCTTGTCCAGCACGCGCAGATACATGGTCTCGTTATAGACGTAGTAGTCCCAGGGATGGTTGCCGTCGAGCTCGGATTCCGGACCGTCGAACCAGTTTTGATAGACGCTCTCAATAGCGATCAGGTTGCCGTCCTCTCCGGGGAGCAGGCTCTGCAGATTACTGCCGCTGTAATAGTTCAGACGGTTCTCGGTATCCTCAGGAGCCGGCAGCGGCTTATAAGCGAGCTCCTTTTTCTTACCGTCGTTTGACACAAAATAAAGCTTGTAGCCGTAGATATCGAACTGACCCTCGTACTCGGCCACCTCGCCCTCCTCGGGCTCCCGTTCGCCGATCTTTTCATAGGCCGAGGCATAATATCCATCGTCCACATATACAGCAGCCTCGAGCTGAGACGAATCCGTACCGCGGGATTCATAAGAGGCCTGGTAAACGTACTCCGAGGTCTCCTCCTGCTTGTTCTGATTCTCCTCCTGCCTGTTCCCGCAGGCCGCAAGGCTCAGGACCATGGCGGCGAGCAGAAAAACTGCCAGCAGGCTTTTCAGTTTCTTTTTCATAATACCCTCCAGAAAACCGGTAATTGACAAGTATTGCCAGTTCAATTCTTGCTGCTCGTATTGTAACATAGATGCGCCGCCATGTCTCTTAAGATTCATTAATTTTTTCTAAGCGTTTCCTTAGCCGCCTTCGCGATCTCGCCATGCAGGACGGTAAGCGCGTCGGAGAGGGTGCCGACGCGGTCGATGAGGCCGCAGGAAACTGCCTCCGCGCCGGAGAGGATACTGCCGACGTCGTTTGCCAGCACATCGGTATTCTGCATCAGGCGGATATAGGCTTCGCGGGAGATGTGAGAGTGCGACGTGACGAAGGAGATCACGCGCTCCTGGATGCGGGAGAGATATTCCATCGTCTGCGGCGCGCCGATCACCACGCCGCTGAGCCGCACGGGATGCACGGTCATGGCTGCCGAGGGGGCGATCAGGCTCGTCCCCGCCGCCACGGCAAGCGGCACGCCGATGGAATGGCCGCCGCCAAGCACGAGCGAGACCGTGGGCTTTCGCATTCCGGCAATCAGCTCCGCTATTGCGAGCCCCGCCTCCACATCCCCGCCGGCGGTGTTGAGCAGGATCAGCAGGCCTTTGATGTCGGGGCTTTCCTCCACGGCTGCGAGAAGCGGCAGGATATGCTCGTACTTGGTCGTCTTCGTGTCGTCCGGGAGCAGCTGATGTCCCTCGATCTGGCCGATGATGGTCAGGCAGTGGATCTCCCCTTCCCTCGAACAGCCTGTCTCTCGGATCTCGTTCATAAAAATCACCTCCCGGAAAGTATATCCGGGAGGCGATCGTTTTATTGCAGGACGATTACTTGTCCATATAGGCCTTGAGAACGCCCTTGTAGGTCATATAGCAGTCAAACTTGGAGACGACCTCGAAGGGTGCGTGCATGCTCAGAACCGGCACGCCGGCGTCGATGGTGTCGATATTGCGGTTGGCCATGAACTTGGCGATCGTACCGCCGCCGCCCTGGTCGACCTTGCCTAGCTCGGCCATCTGCCACACGACGCCCTCGCGGTCGAACAGACGGCGAAGGTAGGCCACGATCTCGGCCGAGGCGTCGCTTGTGCCGGACTTGCCGCGCGCGCCGGTGAACTTGCAGATACCCATGCCGTAGTTGATCTTGGAGTCGCTGCGCTTCTCGGAGACCTCGGGGTAGAGCGGGTCAAAGGCGTTGCAGACGTCCGCAGAGAGGCAGAAGCTGTTCTCAAAGCAGCGGCGGAGAGCGACGCCCTGCGCCTCGCAGAGATCCTCCATGAAGCAGTCGAATGCGGCGCTCTGCATGCCGCTCACGCCCTCGGAGCCGATCTCCTCCTTGTCCGCAAGGATGCAGATGCAGGTGCGCTCCGGAGCCTCGGCGTCGAAGATCGCCTTGAGCTCGGCATAGGCGCAGACCCGGTCGTCATGGCCGTAGCCGCCGATCAGCGAGCGGTCAAGGCCGATCTCGCACACATCGAAGGCCGGGACGGCGGAGAGCTCTGCGGAGAGGAAGTCCTCCTCCGTGATGCCGTACATATCGTTGAGGATGCTCATGACGGCCAGCTTCACGCGGTCCTTGCCCTCGTCGGCATAGGGAGCGCTGCCGAGCAGGATATTCAGCCCCTCGCCCGTGAAGCCCTCGGACATGGTCTTCTTCATCTGGTCTGCGGCCAGGTGCGGCAGCAGATCGGTGATGACGAACTTCGGCTCGTCCTTCTCGCGGCCGATGACAACGTTGACCACTTCCCCGCTCTTGAGCGCAACGACGCCGTGCAGCTCGAGCGGAATGGTGACCCACTGGTATTTCTTGATGCCGCCGTAGTAATGGGTCTTGAAATAGGCCATCTCGTCGGACTCGTAGAGCGTGACCTGCTTGAGATCAAGACGCGGAGAGTCGACATGCGCGCCGGCGATGACCGCGCCCTCGCCAAGGCTCTTGCGGCCGATCACGGCGAGCATGAGCGCCTTGCCGCGGTTGTTCTTATAAATTTTGTCGCCGGGCTTGAGCTCCATCCCCGGAACGAAGGGCACGAAGCCCCGCTCCTCGGCCAGCGCGATCGCGTTGGCGACCGCTTCACGCTCCATGCGTGAGGCGTTCAGATAGTCCATGTAGCCTTTGCAGTAGTCCTCAACGGCCAGACGCTCCTCGGTGTCGATGAGGTCGTAGCCGTTCTTCTGCTCGTAGAACAGTTTGCTCCTCAGTTCATCTTTCTTCTCGTCCATGGGATAAAGCCTCCTTCAGCAATTCATTGGTTTTATTTAGCAACTGCTCCGGCGTCCCGTTGTTCTCCAGGACGTACGTGCAATTCTCACGGAAGAATTCGTCCGAAGGCTGCGCCTTCAGGCGAAGCTCGGCATAGGTGCGCGAGACGCAGTCCCGCAGCATGATGCGATGCAGACGCGCTTCCCTATCCGCGATCACACCGATCGTAAACGCGCAGCTGTCCGCAAGGCCGCTGCCGATAAGCTCAATGGCGTCCACGGCGGCGAGGCTGCCGCCGGAGAGTGCGAATGCAGAGAGCCTTTCCTCAAGCGCCGCGAGGATATGTCGATGGGTGATCCGGTTCAGCGTGCGGAGCTTTTCTCCGTCGGCGAAAACGGACTCGCCGAGAGCCTTTCGCTGCAGCCTGCCGTTCTCCACCGTGCCGGGAAACGCCTCCTCGATCTCTCGCAAAAGCGTCTCGTCGGTCTCCAGCAGCTCATGATAGAGCGCGTCACAGTCCACACACAGGGCGCCTCGCGCTTCGAGAGCGCGGAGCACAGTCGTCTTTCCGCTGCCGCTGCCGCCGGTTATGCCGATCAGCGTCAGCTCCTCGCGCAAAGCAGAGACGATGGCCTTCTTTGGGAGCGCGCCCTGCCGCAGGATGCGATATGGCGCGCGGCTCAGATCCAGGATCGTCGATTCCCGGCCGAAGCCGCAGGAGCCGCCGTCGACGATGGCGGCGATCTTCCCCTCGAAATAGTCCGCAACCTTCTGCGCATCCTTCGGGCTCTCCTCGCCGGAGGGATTGGCCGAGGGCGCGGCAAAGGGTACGCCGGCGAGGCGCAGCAGCTCCAGCGTCATGGGGTGATCCGGGCAGCGCAGGCCGACGGTCTCCCCGCCCGCGCGCACAATCTCCGGCACGCAGTCCCTGGATTTCAGGATCAGCGTGAGCGGCCCGGGCCAGAAGCGTTTCGCCAGCGCATAGGCACAGGGCGGCACATCCTCGCAGTAGTCCCCGATGCTCTCCGCACTGGGGACCATCAGCGAGAGCGCTTTATTCTCCGGTCTCCCCTTGACCTCGTAAATCGCGGCCACGGCCTTTTCGTCCAGCCCGTTCGCCGCAAGGCCGTAAACGGTCTCCGTCGGGACAGCTGCGAGCTCGCCCCGGCGCAGAAGCGCGGCTGCGCGGCTCAGCTCCCGGGTTTCCTTGATGTGGATGGTATCCATTTCAGTACTCCGCCTGCGCGCTGAGCTTTGCGGCCTGGTCGGCCAGGATCAGCGCGTCGATCAGGGGATCCAGATCCCCGTTGATGATTTTGTCAATGTTGAAGTTGCGTTCTTCCCCGCTAAGACGGTGGTCGGTCACGCGGTTTTGCGGGAAGTTATAGGTGCGGATGCGCTCGCTGCGGTCGCCTGAGCCGATCTGACTGCGGCGTTCGGCCGCGACGGCCGCGTCCTGCTTCGCCTGCTCCTGCTCATAAAGCTTGGCGCGCAGGATCTGCAGCGCCCGATCCTTGTTCTTGTACTGGCTGCGCTCGTCCTGGCATTCCACGACCATGCCGGTCGGGATATGGGTAACACGGATGGCGCTCGAGGTCTTGTTTACCTTCTGCCCGCCCGCGCCGGAGGAGCGGAACACATCGATCCGCACGTCGTCGAGATCGAGCTTGAAGTCCACGTCCTCGATCTCGGGCATGACGGCCACGGTCGCCGCGGAGGTATGGATGCGGCCGCCGGACTCCGTCACGGGAATGCGCTGGACGCGATGACCTCCCGCCTCATACTTGAGGCGAGACCAGGCTCCGCTGCCCTCCACGACAAAGCTAATCTCTTTGATCCCGCCGAGCTCTGTTTCGCTGAGATTGACGATCTCGAGCTTCCAGCCGCGCCGCTCAGCATAGAGCGCATACATGCGGTACAGATCCGCTGCGAAGAGCATACCCTCCTCGCCGCCGACGCCGCCGCGGATCTCCATGATGACGTTTTTGACATCGTTTGGGTCCTTCGGGAGAAGCAGGACGCGGATCTCCTGCTCGAGGCGTGCCTTTTCCGCCTTGCCGTTCAGGAGCTCCTCCTGGGCGAGCTCGCGCATCTCGGGATCCTCCATCAGCTCTGCGGCGGAAGCCAGCTCCGCGCAGACGCGCTCGTAGGCGGCGTAAGACTCGGCCAGAGGCTGCAGCTCGCGCGTCTCCCGCTCGACGCGGGCATAGAGCGCCGGATCCGAATAGGTCGCAGGCTCCTCAAGACGGCGGCACAGCTCCTCATATTGCTTTGTAACGAGCTTCAATCGTTCAAACATGGCTCTCTCCCGAAACATCACTGTATAAAGTGTACCACATTCGGAGGCAAAAAGAAAGAGGCGGAAGGGATTTCGTATAGAGATGCAAAACTCCCGCCGCAGAGGCGGGAGTTTTAGCGAGATCAAGGCTGCGTTTCCGTTTCGTCCGCAGCTTCTTCGACTGCCGGTGCCGTCACATCCTCAAATCCCAGCGTGCCCATGCAGCGGGGATAGGCGGAGACGTCCCAGCGGTAATTGACCCAGGCGAGCTCGTCATCCAGCAGGAAACCGGCCTCTATCCCCTGCTCGGCACAGACGGCTGCATCCACATGATAATACGAACCGTTTACGCGCACGATGTTCCAGGTGTGATCCTGCCAGTTCCGCTGGCCGTCGACCACGATGCAGTTGAGACCCAGCTTTTCACAGAGCGCCACATATGCCAGCGCCATGCCCACGCTGTTGGATTCATGCCGGATGAGCGCGTCGTAGACCGTGCTGACGGCATAATTCCGGCAGGCGCAGTGCTCGGCGAGATAGCGGCAGGCGAGATATGCCCGGTCGATCTCCGAAAGCGCCGCAACGTCCGTATCGGCGAAGGGATCAAGCGCGGCCAATTCCTCGCGGCGCTGCGCAAGGGTGTCTGCGTCCATGGTGTAGTCAAAATTGATCTCATAAAGGCGCTGCGTGCCGGTGCCGGAGAACATGTTGACCGTCACGACGGGCTCGGCCGGCGCGATCAGAGGGCTCTCGCAGTAGACTGCGGAGGCCAGGCGGACGATCTCCTCTGCGCTGAAGCTGCTGCGCTGGATGAGCAGTACAAGCTGTTCATTCCCTTGCTGCATACAGCTGCGCAGACGCTCGTTCAAGCCGGTGGAATACTGCATGCGGACGATCGCGCTCTGATCCCGGCCAGCCTCGGTATAGGTGATGGAGACCTCCGCCTCGTAATAGGACACGATCTTGCTCAGTTCATAGGAGAGATTGTCGACACAGTAAGCGCAGAGCGCGTCCTGCGTGCGTACCTGCCAGCAGGCCGAGGCCATGTCCTCATTGACGTCGCCCTCATAGTTGGGATCGAATACGATCCTGCCGGAGCTCTGCCCGTCAACAACAAAGGAGCGAATGGTCTTGCGCAGATCTGCAAGCGTACGCACGCTCACGCCGCCTTCCTCCGTTTCGTCCTCCGCAAGCGTCGGCGTATAGGTGCTCACAGCCAGGTACTCCCGGTCGTATACATTGCCGCAGGCGCAGAGCGAAACGCACAGCGCGATCAGCAGCGCCGCGGCCGAGAGTCTCTTTTTCATGGCTTATTTGACCTCCGCAATGTTGTCGAAGCCCTTGCCGAATACGTTCTTGGCGTCGCTCACGACGAAGAAGGCGTGTTCATCCACGCTGCGCACAACGCGCCGCAGCGCGGCGATCTGCGTGCGCTTGATCACGCAAAGAATCACCTTCTTGGGCGCATGGGAATAGGCGCCCTCGCCCTGCAGCAGCGTCACGCCGCGGTGCATGGTGCCGTTGATGATCTCCTGCGTAAGCTCCCTGCTCTTCTCGCTGATGATGTAGCAGAGCACGGAATTATCGATACCGTAGAGCGCAGCGTCGATCACCTTGCTGACGACAAACATCGCGATCATGGAATACATGGCGCTCTCAAGCTTATGGAGCGCTATGGCATAGGCCGCGATAATGGCGATATCAATCATCATCACGATGGTGCCGAAGTTGATATGCGGCTGCTTCTGCCGCAGGACCTTCGCCACGATATCCACGCCGCCGGTTGTTGCCCCGACATAGTAGATCATGCCGAGACCCGCGCCCTTGATGACGCCGCCGATGATGCTCGCAAGCATAGGATCAAGCGTCGCGGCGGGGAGATTAAACATGGCGAGCAGATCGACGAAGGCCGAGGAGATCGCCATACCGGCGACAGAGGCAAGCAGGAATTCAAGCCCGAAATGGCGCCAGCCGTAGGCAAAGATGGGGATGTTGATGAGGATGACCATGAGGCCGATAGGCCAATGCGTGAAGGCGTTGATGATCATGGCTACGCCGGTCACGCCGCCGGCCACGATGTTGTTCGGCAGCATGAAAAGCTGGAAGCCCAGGGCATAGATGAACGAACCGAGGACGATCGCAGCGTACTGGATCAGATGGCGTACCAGGGGGCTCTTTTCGGTTTCTCTACTCATAATATCATTCCTCGATCAGTGAAAGCTGCTTCTCCCCGCGGTCCTCCGGCTTCAAAAGCGCTCCGGAGGCGGGCAGACTGCGGACGCGGTAGCGGCTGACCGTCTGGATCGCCGTGTCGGCGAGGGGTTTTGCGGCGCTCAGCGTTCTGCGCGCTTTGGCCGCCATGACGGCAACGCCCTGCGTCGAGCGGCTGGATTTCTCCTGCAGTAGCGAAGAATTGAAGACGATCGCGCGCCCGTCGCTTGTGAAGAGCGCGATATCCTTCTCCTCTGTCAGCAGCAGGACCTCGACCAGCGGGCTCTTGTCGGAGAAGGCGTTGACGAGCTTCTTGCGGTTGGTTTTGGTGGCGTACACGGAGAGCGGGAGTCTGGCCGCTTTTCCGTTTTCAAACAGCAGCAGAACGTTCGCGCTGTAATCGCCCGGGTCGAGCATGGTGATGACGCTCTCGCCCTCGTCCATCTGCAGCTTGGCAGGCAGATAGGCGCCGAGCAGGGAGGCCTTGCTGTCCTCCATCTCGCTGAGCCGGAGCTTGTAGACCTGCTGCCTGTCCGTGAAGACCAGCAGATCGCTGCGGTTGGAGCTCTCAAAGCTCACGCGCAGACCGTCGCCCTCCTTATACTTCTGCTCTCCGCTCATGCGCAGAGACTGGGCTGTGATCTTCTTGAAATAGCCCTCGCGGGAGAGGAAAAGCGTGACGGGGTAATCCTCGACGGTCTCCGTCTCGTTGAGTTCCTCCACCTCATGCGAATAGACGATGGCCGTTTTCCTCGGAGTGGGGTACTTCTTGTTGATCTGCCTGAGCTCATCCACGATGACAGAACGGATGCGGCGGCGGTTTTTGAGCGTATCCTCGAGATCGGCGATCTCCTTTTCCAGTTCGTCCGTCTCCTCGGTACGCTTGAGGATATATTCGCGGTTGATGTTGCGCAGCTTGATCTCGGCGACATATTCGGCCTGGATCTGGTCGATGCCGAAGCCCATCATAAGATTCGGCACGACGTCCTCTTCCAGCTCAGTGCCGCGGATGATAGCGATGGCCTTGTCAATATCCAGCAAAATCTGCTGCAGGCCCTTGAGCAGATGCAGCTTTTCCCTCTTCTTCTGCAGCTCGTGATAGACACGGCGGCGGACACACTCCATGCGCCAGGCCGTCCACTCCTCGAGGATCTCCCGTACGCCCATGACGCGGGGATTGCCCGCGACCAGGATGTTGAAATTGCAGGGGAAGGCGTCCTGCAGGGTGGTCATGCGGAAGAGCTTCTGCATGAGCTTCTCCGGGTCGACGCCGCGCTTGAGGTCGATGGCCAGACGCAGGCCGCTCAGATCGGTCTCGTCGCGCATGTCGTTGATCTCGCGGATCTTGCCGCTCTTGATAAGGTCGGCCACCTTGTCGATCACGGCCTCGGAGGTCGTCGTATAGGGGATCTCAAAGATCTCGATGATGTTCTCTTTCTGCACAAAGCGCCACTTGGCACGGAGCTTGAAGCTGCCGCGGCCGGTGCGGTAGATATTCTCCATCTCGGCGCGGTCAAAGATAAGCTCGCCGCCGGTGGGAAAATCCGGCGCGGGGAGAGTTGTGAAGAGATCGCAGTCCGGGTCCTTGAGATAGGCAATCGTCGTCTCGCAGACCTCATTGAGGTTGAAGCCGCAGATCTGGCTCGCCATGCCGGCGGCGATGCCGGAATTGGCGGAAACGAGCACGTTCGGGAAGGCGGTTGGCAGGAGGCTGGGCTCTTTCATGCTGCCGTCGTAGTTGTCCACGAGGTCGACGGTGTCCCGGTCGATATCCCGGAAGACCTCCGCGCAGATTGCGGAGAGCCTGGCCTCGGTGTAACGCGAGGCGGCATAGGACATGTCGCGCGAATAGACCTTGCCGAAGTTGCCCTTGGAATCCACAAAGGGAGTCAGCAGCGCCTGATAGCCCGTGGAGAGACGGACCATGGTCTCGTAGATCGCCGCGTCGCCGTGCGGATTGAGGCGCATCGTCTGGCCGACGATGTTCGCGCTCTTGGTGCGTGCGCCCTTCAGAAGCCCCATTTTATACATCGTGTACAGCAGCTTGCGGTGCGAGGGCTTGAAACCGTCGATCTCCGGGATGGCGCGGGAGACGATGACGCTCATGGCATAGGGCATGAAGTTGGTCTCCAGCGTCCGGGTGATCGGCTGCTCGGTCACGGCGGCGTGCAGGCCGACGACAGCGGGGTTATCGAATTTTTTCTTTTCGGGTTCTTTTTTTCTTGCCATATTCGTTTCCTTCCGTCAGGACAGATCCGCAAGCTCGAGATACTGCGCGCCGTATTCGGAGATGTGATTCTTGCGCCCCTCCAGATCGTCGCCCAGGAGCAGATCGAAGACCTGCGCCATGCGCTCGGCGTCCTCCGGCATGACCTTGATCAGCCGCCGTGTCTCGGGGTTCATCGTGGTCATCCACATCATGTCCGGGTCGTTCTCACCCAGGCCCTTGCTGCGGCTGATGGAGACCTTCGCGCCCTTGATGCCCTCAAGGATCTCGGCCTTCTCGCGCTCGGTATAGGCAAACCAAGTCTTGTCCTGGCTGTTGATCTCATAGAGCGGGGATTCGGCGATATAGACATAGCCCTCGCGGATCAGCGTCGGCACAAGGCGGTAGAGCATGGTAAGGATCAGCGTGCGGATATGGTAGCCGTCCACGTCCGCGTCAGTACAGATGATGACCTTGCTCCAGCGGAGATTGCCGAGATCAAAGGTCGTCAGATCCTTGACGTGCTTGTCCTTCACTTCGACGCCGCAGCCGAGCACCTTGAGCAGATCGGTGATAATCTCGCTCTTGAAGATGCGGACATAGTCCGCCTTGAGGCAGTTGAGGATCTTTCCGCGCACAGGCATGACGCCCTGATACTCCGCGTCGCGGGAGAGCTTGACGGAACCGAGAGCCGAGTCGCCCTCGACGATGTAGATCTCGCGCTTATCGGGGTCCTTGCTGCGGCAGTCCACAAATTTCTGCACGCGGTTGGAGATGTCGATGCTCCCCTGCAGCTTCTTTTTCATGCCCTGGCGGGCGCGCTCGGCCGTCTCGCGGCTGCGCTTGTTGACCAGCACCTGCTCGGCGATGCGATCCGCCTCGGGCTTGTTCTCGATGAAATAGACCTCCAGCTGCGCCTTGAAGAACTCGGCCATCGCCGTCTGGATAAAGCGGTTGTTGATGGCCTTTTTGGTCTGGTTTTCGTAGGAGGTCTGCGTGGAAAAGCAGTTCGTCACCAGCACGAGACAGTCCTGCACGTCCTGGAATTTGATGCCGCTCTCGTTCTTCTGATATTTGCCGAGCTGCTTGATATAGGCGTCGATCGCGGAGACGAAGGAGGAACGGACAGCCTTGTCCGGCGCGCCACCGTTTTCCAGCCAGGAGGAGTTGTGGTAGTATTCCAGCGCAGTCGTCTTGTTCGAGAAGCAGAAGGCCGCGGAGATCTTGAGCTTGTATTCAGGCTTGTCCTCGCGGTCGCGCCCTTTGCGCTCGGCGGAGATGAAGACCGGCTGGGTCAGCGGACCCTCCCCGGCGAGCTCCGTCACGTAATCGGTAATACCGTTTGCGTAACAGTAATCCCGCGTCTCGAAGCTCTTGCCGTGCTGCAGGCGCAGACGGAAGGTCACGCCCGCGTTCACGACCGCCTGGCGGTGCAGCACGTCGTCAAAATATTCGTCGGGGATATTGATGTCGGTAAAGACCTCGAGGTCGGGGCGCCAGCGGATCGTCGTGCCGGTCTTCTTGCGGTCGGCCGGTTCGATCGTCAGCTCCTTGCCCTTTTTGCCGACGGGCTTGCCCTTCTTGAAGTGCAGCGTGTACTTGTTCCCATCGCGCCAGACGGTGACGTCCATATACTCCGAGGCGTACTGCGTGGCGCAGGAACCGAGTCCGTTGAGACCGAGAGAATACTCGTAGTCTCCCCCGTCGTCATTTTTATATTTGCCGCCGGCGTAGAGCTCGCAGAACACCAGTTCCCAGTTGAAGCGCTTTTCGTTGGCGTTCCAGTCCATGGGACAGCCGCGGCCGAAATCCTCGACCTCGATGGATCTGTCCTCGTAATAAGTCAGCGTGATGAGGTCACCGTGGCCCTCGCGCGCCTCGTCGATGGAGTTTGAGAGGATCTCAAAGACCGCGTGCTCACAGCCGTCCAGCCCGTCGGAGCCGAAGATGACGCCCGGGCGTTTGCGGACGCGCTCCTCATCCTTGAGTTGGGTTATGCTCTCGTTGCCGTATTGTTCGCTGCTTTTGCTCATACCGGAAATTGCCCTTTCATCACAAGATCTTGATCGCATACTTTCACTATTTTAGCATATGCAGTATACCATCCCCTCCTGCAGTTTGCAAGCATGCAGGATCAACAAAAAAACCGGTCCGGCACACAAAATGCGTGCCGGACCGGTCGTTTCATGACTCAGTTCGTTTCATGACTCATCTTTGCCGAGATGTTTCTGCAGAGCTCCTCATAGGAGGAGAGCGTCAGCTCGTTTTCCCGGGAAATGATGTAGCGGTAGGTTTCGTCGGAGCTGAACGAGGCGAAGTATTCCTTGTAGCGCATAGCCGAGCGGACAGCGCCCATCGCCGAATCCATAGCTCCCGCCAGATAGCACGCGGCCTCCGCGTTCTTTGTTCCGGCGAGCTCCTCGATAAACTCCAGCGCTTTGCCCATCATCGCCGCGACCTCGCTGCAGATGGCAATTGCCGTCTGACGGGCGGCCTCAATGGTGCGAGGCTCCTGTTCCTTCATCGCGCGGCGCAGCGGCCCGTGAGCCTTCACATCCTCGTCAATGAGGCGCACCATGTAATCCCGCAGGATGCCGGCGTTGCGCAGCACATAGGCGAGGCGCTCGTTTTCCGCATCCTCCTTTGCGAGGATGGCGGCGGCACGCTCCAGATCGGCCGAGGCGACGGCGGCCGTCATGGCCGCGCCGGAGCCGAGCTTCATACGGCTTTCCGGATCTGCGAGCGCGGCGGTAAAGCCCTCCGCATCCTTTTTCCGGTAGATCTCGATCGCGATTTTTTCTGCCATGTTGATCCCTCCCGATCAGTCCCGATTGAATTCCCGCAGGCGCAGGCCTTCGTTTTTGCTCAGCGCCCAGTTGACGCACCAATCTGCGGTGAAGAGCAGCAGATTGTTGCCCTTAAAATCCTGTACCCATTTGGTATCGCTCGTGAGATTGAGCGAAGGAATGTCGATCTCCTCGTTCTCGACCCAGCGGACGAGCTCATAGGGCATGGCGCGGCGGCGGATCTCCACGCCGTATTCCGAGCGCAGCCGATACTCCAGCACTTCAAACTGCAGCACGCCCACGACGCCGACAATTACCTCCTCCACGCCGGTGAAGGGCTCGTGGAAGATCTGAATGGCACCCTCCTGGGCGATCTGCAGGATGCCTTTTTCAAACTGCTTGCGCTTCATTGTATCGACACGCTCGACGCCCGCGAAATGCTCCGGCGCAAAGGTGGGAATGCCCTCGTAGCAGACCTCCATCCCCTTCTCGCAGATCGTATCGCCGATGGAGAAGATGCCCGGATCGAAAACGCCGATGATGTCGCCCGCGTAGGCCTCGTCGATGATAGCGCGCTCCTGCGCCATGAGCTGCTGGGGCTGGGCGAGACGCAGGGCCTTGCCGCCCTGCACATGGAAATACTCTCTGTCGCGCACGAATTTGCCCGAGCAGATGCGCATGAAGGCGATGCGGTCGCGGTGAGCCTTGTTCATGTTGGCCTGGATCTTGAATACGAAGGCCGAGAAGCGCTCGTCGAAGGGATCGACCGTGGCCTCGCCGGAAACTCTCGGCAGGGGCGGCATGGTCATGCGCAGGAAGTTCTCCAGGAAAGGCTCGACGCCGAAGTTATTGAGCGCGGAGCCGAAGAACACGGGGCTAAGGCGGCCTGCGCGCACCTCGTCCATATCGAACTCGTAGCCCGCGCCGTCAAGCAGCTCGATGTCGTCCGTGAGGGTCTCCCGCAGCCTGTGGCCGATCAGCTTGTCAAGCTTCTCCGTCTCATCCAGCGTACACTCGATGGCATGGATGCGGTTCTGGCCGCGGTGGAACTCGCTGAAGGCAAGGATCTGCTTCTTCTCGCGGTCATATACGCCCTTGAACTCCTGGCCGCAGCCGATGGGCCAGTTCATCGGATAGGTGCCGATGCCGAATTCCTGTTCCAGCTCCTCCATCAGATCATAGGGACTGCGCGCCTCGCGGTCGAGCTTGTTGATGAAGGTAAAGATCGGGATATGCCGCATGGCGCAGATCCTGAAGAGCTTGCGCGTCTGCGGCTCGATGCCCTTGGCAGCGTCGATCACCATGACGGCGGAATCCGCAGCCATGAGCGTGCGATAGGTGTCCTCCGAGAAGTCCTGGTGGCCGGGCGTGTCGAGGATGTTGATGCAGTAACCCTCATACTCGAACTGCATGACCGAGGAGGTGATGGAGATACCGCGCTGCTTTTCCAGTTCCATCCAGTCCGAGACGGCGTGACGCGCGGTGGCCTTGCCCTTGACGGAGCCGGCCAGCTGGATCGCTCCGCCGTAGAGGAGGAGCTTTTCCGTCAGCGTCGTTTTGCCCGCGTCAGGGTGGGAAATGATCGCAAAAGTCCGGCGGCGCCGGATCTGTTCCTGTAATTCAGACATAAATCAAAACCTCAAATCGAAATAAGCGATTTATTTTATCACATCAACATGATAAATGCAAACACTTCTCTTTCCTGTCTGCAGAGATCATCCGTTCGTTCGCGGAAAAGATCGAAGTGCAAAAACCGGAAAAGGTACTCGGTACACGGACGAAAAAGCAGACTCGGGTCATCCGGCGGAACTTCATCGGTGCAGCGGATATCCCTGAGGAAAATGCGGAGAACAGAAAACGGCATAGCCTGCACGATCGTAAGCTATGCCGTATTCTTAATTCGCGGATCGAATGCTCCCTAATCCGCAGGGGCAAAAGGAGACTGTGATGTAATCAGAAGATGACGTCCAGATCGACGTAGCCGTTGATGCCGTTGAGCAGGCCGCGGTCGGTGAACTGCCACATGTCATAGCGCCAGCCGAAGGCCGGGAGCTGATTGTTCCAGGTGTAACTCGCCAGCCAGATCGAATAGGGCATGACCTTCGTATAGTCGATGTTGTACAGGAAGTAGTTCTGGCTTGCATACACGCCGGCCGCGTAGCCGCCGTGGTGGATCGTCTCGCAGAACGCGACCGCCACCGTAGCCGCCTCGGAGGGGCTCATTCTGTCGGAGCGCCCTGCGGGGTATTCGCCCGACCACTCCATGTCGATGAAAATGGGATAATCGAGCGCGATGCCGCCGAGAGTATTGAGCGCGACGCTCGCCTCTTCCACCGCCTCATAGGCATTAATGGCGGTCGAGTAGAAATACGCGCCGACCTTGAGACCGGCCGCTCTCGCGCCGCGCAGGTACTCCTGCGTGCGGATATCATCATAGAGCTTGCCGCTGCTCCAGCCGCGTCCGCCGAGACGGACGATTGCAAAATCAATGCCCTGTGCACGCACGGCTGACCAGTTGATGTCCTTGTTGTAATACGAGACGTCGATGCCGACGCTGCTGGCCTTGACGCCGTAGACGTTGAAGTAATACACCCTGCCGTCGATATTTTTGAGGCCGACCGCGTGGCTGCCGTCCGGGTAGTAATAATACATCTTCCCGTCGATCTGCTGCCAGCCAACCTTCTGGGTGATCTCCTCCATCCGCGGCGTAGCGATGATCTCAAACTCGTCCACCGGAGAATTGTCCGCCTTATAGAGCTCGACCGTCACGGAATAGGTGATCGGCTCGGCCGGCGTCTCCGAAACAGGCTCTGTAGGCACAGGATCTGCAGGAGCAGTTGCTTCGCCGCCCTCCTCAGACGGTTCCGGCGGAGGAGGGGCTTCGGTCGGCGCGGGCGCTTCAGTAGGAGAAGGAGTCTCGGTGATGAAGCGCAGGCCATATTCGCAGTAACCGTCCTCATCCTCGTCGATGGGCAGCACGTCGCTCTCGATCTCGGTACCGCGCAGCAGCAAGTATCCGTTGGGGCCGACCTTATACTCATAGGTATAGAGCGGGTTGCCGTTGGCGTCGACTGCGGGCTTGGTCTCCAGGACGATCTCGCCGGTCTCCTTTGCCTCCTCCGGTGTGGTGATCACCTCGGCCACCGTGTCCCCGGGCGCCTCCCCGTAGCTGACGGGCTTGACCTCACTCTGCGAGATCTGCGTCACATCGTAAATGTCCACGACCTCGGCGATATTCTCGATCGGGTAGTAATTGGCCTCCTCGGAAACCGTACACTTGACAGTGTCGGGCTTGTCGTAGCCCGCTTTCTCACGCATGTCGATCAGATACTCGCCGGATCGAAGCTCCACGAGGTAGACACTGCCGTCCGTCTCCGTATCATAGCTGTAAATGCCGCCGTCGGGAAACTGAACGTCGATTCGGAAGATTTCGCCGCTGATCGAAGCGCCCTGACCGTCGCAAACCTGAATGTGAATGTCGCGGTCAACGGAGTTTGCCGTGAGTTGAACGTTCTTGCCTTCGGGCTTCGGCGTAGGCGAAGGAGAAGGCTTCGGCGCGTCCGTTGGCGCAGCCGTGACCTCCACGATGGCGTTCGGCTTCTCGGGCGCAACGGTCTTACGTGAATAGCCGCGGATCCCGGGAAACAGGATCAGCGCAGCGAGCAGCAGCGAAAGACAGGGCAGGGCGATGAGCAGAGGCTTCTCATAGCGCGGATCTGTCATCGTCTGCCAGAGTTTTTTGAAGAATGCACGGATAGAATCCATGTCGATACCTCCGTTTCCAGCACAGTGGATAAGAACCCATAGTCACAGACGATAGCAGTATACTCCAATTCTTCATAATTTGCAACCACTTTGTCATTTCTTTTTTGGAGACTTCCCTTGAGCTTCGCAGGAAACTGTGATAAAATCCGATCCATGATGACTGATTTTGAAAAACGCTATATCGAAGCGCGGAGAGCATGCATCCGCGCCCGCTTTGCTTCGCTCAATCCCATGCAGCAGGAAGCCGTCCTCGCTACGGAAGGGCCGCTGCTCATTCTTGCGGGAGCCGGCAGCGGGAAGACGACCGTGCTCATCAACCGCATCGCCAACATTCTCCGCTTCGGCTGCGGCTCGGACTCTCAGGAGCTCCCCCCGGGAGCGGACGAGGAGAGCCTGCGCATGCTGCAGCAGGGGGACGAGCGATTTGCTGTGCTTGAGCCGGTCAAGCCCTGGCGCATCCTCGCGATCACCTTCACAAACAAGGCCGCCGGCGAGCTGAAGGAGCGCCTCAACCGCATGCTCGGCGAGGAGGCAAACGACATCTGGGCCTGCACCTTCCACTCCGCCTGCGTGCGCATCCTGCGCCGTGACGCGGAGAGGCTCGGCTTCGGCTCGGATTTCACGATCTACGATACCGCCGATTCCGTGAGCCTCATCAAGCGCATCCTCAAGGATCTGGAGCTGGACGAGAAGAGCTTCCCCGTCCGCTCGATCCTCGCGGATATCAGCCGCGCGAAGGACGCGCTTGTAGGGCCTCAGGAATACGCGATCCAGACGCGCTATGCCCACGACTTCCGCAAGAGCAAATACGCCCAGATCTATGCAGAATACGCGCGGCGCTGCTTTGCGGCAAACGCCATGGACTTTGACGACCTGATCTATTTCACCGTCAAGCTCCTGCAGGATAACGCCGAGGCGCGCGATTACTGGTCGCAGCGCTTCCGCTATGTTTTGGTGGACGAATATCAGGACACAAACCATCTGCAGTATCTGCTCGCTTCCCTGCTCGCCTCGGGCAGCGGGAACATCTGCGTCGTGGGCGACGACGACCAGAGCATCTACAAGTTCCGCGGGGCGACGATCGAGAACATACTCTCCTTCGAGGCGCAGTATAAAAACTGCCGGACGATACGCCTCGAGCAGAACTACCGCAGCACCGGGCACATTCTCGACGCAGCCAACGGCGTCATCCGCAACAACCGGGGGCGCAAGGGCAAGGAGCTCTGGACGGCAAAGGGGCCGGGGCTGCCCGTAGAGCTCACGGTCGCGGACAACGACTACGAGGAGGCGCAGTACGTCGCCAACAGCATCGTCGCAGCCTATGGGCGGGGCGCGAGCTGGAGCGATCACGCGGTGCTTTACCGCATCAACGCCCAGTCGGAGCGCATTGAAAAGGCCTTTACGCGCGCCGGCATCCCCTACCGCATCTTCGGCGGCACGCGCTTCTTTGACCGCGCAGAGGTGAAGGATCTGCTCGCCTATCTCTCGGTGATCCTGAGTCCCGCTGACGATCTGCGTCTCTCGCGCATCCTGAACGTGCCGGCCAGAGGCATCGGCGAGCGCAGCATCGAGAACGCGCGTGGCATCGCCGCCGAGGAGGGGCTCAGTCTCTACGATGTCGTGCGCAATGCGGACCGCTATCCCGAGCTCAGCCGCTCGTCCGTGAAGATGCGTCTTTTTGCTAACATGATCGAAGAGCTGCGCGCCTTCTCCGCCGCGCACACGCCGGATGAACTCTATGACGAGGTTCTGGATAAGACCGGTTACCTGCGTATGCTTGAGGAGTCGGACGACGAAAAGGACATCACGCGCGCGGAAAACGTAAAGGAGCTCAAGAGCAGCATCCTCGAGTACATGAAGGATTCCGGCGATCTGACGCTCAGCGGTTACCTGGCGAACATCGCGCTCTACACCGATCTGGACAATTACGACCGGGACGCGGACAGCGTGGTGCTGATGACGATGCATGCCGCCAAGGGGCTGGAATTCCCCACCGTGTTCATCGTGGGCATGGAGGAGGGCATCTTCCCCGGCGAGCGCGTCATTGGCGAGCCGGAGGAGATGGAGGAGGAGCGGAGGCTCTGCTATGTGGCGATCACGCGCGCAAAGAAGGAGCTGCACCTCGTCTGCGCCAGACAGCGCATGCTCTACGGCCGCACGACCGCCAACCGCGTCTCCCGCTTTGTGGACGAGATCCCCGAAGAGCACATCAGGAAGAACATCCCCAAGGGCTACGGTTATCACGACCGCAGCCGAGAAGCAAGCTACTATCAACGTTCTTCCGCACCGCGGAGCAGCTATGCCGCCCCCGCGCCGAAGCCCGCGCCTCCGGCGAAGCCGAAAGCCGCTCCTCCGGTGTCCAGCTACGCCGTCGGGGACCGCGTGGAACACACGGCCTTCGGCGCAGGCACGCTCAGCAAAATGACCCCTATGGGCGGTGATTATCTGATCGAGATCGCCTTTGACAGCGTCGGGACAAAAAAACTCATGCTCCGCGCCGCTGCGCTGCATATGAAAAAGCTCTGAATCCGTTTGAACATAGAAAAACCGCCGTCTCGTTTGAGGCGGCGGTTTTACTGTGTTTACCGTATGGGATCAGAACAGAGCGCTGATCCAGGCGGAAAGCGGCATATAGGCAATGGGAAGGAAGATCGCCGGGAGCATGTTGGCGACCTTGATGCGCTCCGTGCCGAGCGAGAGCATGTTGAAGGCCATGCCGATCAGGATCGCGCCGCCGACTGCTGACATTTCTGTCACCACAGCTGAAGAGAGCGCGGGTCCGACCAGACCGGCCAGCAGCGTCAAACCGCCCTGGAAAACCAGGATAAAGAGGACGGAGCAGGTCACGCCGAAGCCCATCGCCGCGCCGAAGGCCATGGAGGAAACGAAGTCCAGCGCGCTTTTGGCGAAGATGATGCTGTAATCGTGGCGGATGCCGGCCTGCAGAGAGCCTACGACCGTCATGGAGCCGATGCAGAACAGGATGCAAGCCGAGACAAAGCCCTCGGTGAAGCGGCTGCCGGCGAATTTCCCTCGCAGCACCTTCTCCTTGATGAAATCGCCCGCGTGCTCAACCCCGTCGTCGATGCGGATAAGCTCGCCGAAGAGCGTGCCGAGCACCATGCAGACGATCATGCAGAGCAGATCCTGCGTCTGGATCGCGCTGGAGACGCCGATCACGACCGTGCACAGGCCCAGCACCTTCATCACCGCCTCCTGCAGCGAGGCCTTCAGCCGATTTTTGAGCAGGATGCCGAGGAGGCTGCCGACAAGCACCGTCGCCATATTGACGAATACTGCGATCATACGCTTTCCTCCCCTTTCAAAAGATCCCTCAAATAAAAGATGGCACGGCGGTAGCCCTCGAAGCCCAGACCCATGAAGGTCCTGCAGCAGGCCAGACCTGCGTAGGAGATCTGCCGGAAGGACTCGCGCTTGCTCACGTCGCTCAGGTGCACCTCGACAGCGGGGATCTGCACCGCCTTAAGCGCGTCCAGGATCGCAACGCTCGTGTGCGTATAGGCGGCGGGATTGATAACGATGCCGTCAAAGACGCCCAATGCCTGCTGAATGCGGTCCACCAGAGCGCCCTCGTGATTGGACTGGAATAGTTCCGCCTCAACGCCGGCATCTTCCGCCGCGCTCTCGATAAAGCTGCAGAGCGCCGCATAGTCCTGTCTGCCGTAGATGTCCGGCTCGCGCAGGCCGAGCAGATTGAGATTCGGCCCGTTCAGGATCAGGAATTTCATGTTATCGCCTCCAGGATCAGCCCTACGGCCTCGTCGATGCTGTCCGTCTCTTCGATCACCACGTCCGCGAAGCGCTCGTACAGCGGCTTTCGCTCGGCGTAGAGCTCGTTGAGATCGCGGCTGAGGGAGATGGGTCTCCCCTTCTTCGCCAGCTGCGAAATATCCCGCTTGCGCCAGACGATGAGTCCGTTCTGGTGCAGCAGGTCATAGTTCTCCTCACGCGTTACGCAGCCGCCGCCAGTGGAGATGACCGCGCCGGAGAGCTTGCCGAGCTCGCGCAGCACGGCGGTCTCACGGCTGCGGAAGCCCTCCTCCCCTTCGGAGGCAAAAATCTCCGGAATGCTGCAGCCCGCCTCCCGGGCGATCAGCTCGTCCGCCTCGTAAACTTCCCGGCAGAGCGCTTCTCCGAGCCGCTTCGCGATCTTGGTCTTGCCGGAGCCGGGCATGCCGACGAGGATGATATTGCGCATCTGTTTTTCGAGAATGCCCGCAATACGGCCGATTTCGCCGTTGGGGATCGCGCGGCCGGCAAACTGCTCGGCGCTGCATTTGGCCTGGCCGACGAGCATATAGAGCCCGCCCGCATGCGGGATGCCGCGCTTTTCCGCCTGCAGGAGCAGCGCCGTGCGCGCAGGATTATACACCACGTCCACCACGCCGCAGCAGCGCGGGAAGAGGCTCAGCTCGACGGCTGCCTCGCCGTTGCGCGGATACATGCCGACAGGGGTTGTGTTCACGATGATCTCCGCATCGGTATGGCGGCCGATGTTTTCATAGTTGTCCTCCCCATGGCGGGAGATGACCGTGACACTCCCCGCGCCGAGGCTGCGCAGCATACAGCAGGCCATGACAGACGCGCCGCCGCTGCCGAGCACGAGGCACTTTCTGCCGCGCGGATCGATCCCGCTGTGACGCAGGAGCATGACGAAGCCGGCGGCGTCGGTATTGTCCCCGAAGATGCTGCCGTCGGCTCGGCGGACAAGTGTATTCACACTGCCGATCTCCCGGGCGCGCTCGGAGAGCTCGCCGCAGAAGCCCATCACGGTTTTTTTATAGGGAATGGTGACGTTGAGGCCGTCCCAATCTCCGTGGAGAATGAAGTTCTCCACCTCGTCCGGGTTCTTTTCAAAAAGCTCGTAGCGGTAATCAGCGAGCAGCGCATGGATCTGCGGTGAATAGCTGTGACCGAGCTTTTCCCCCAGCAGGCCGCAGCGGAGCTGCCGATCCTGCACAAGGCGCTGTCGGGCACGGCTGAGCTCCATGATCTTTTCAAAGAGAGCGCGCACCGCAGGAGCGTCCTCGCCGGGGCAGGCGCCGCAAAGCGTGCGGAGCTTCTCCTCCTCGCGCGCCCGGTCAAGCAGGGGCAGAGCATTCTGTTTTTTATACAGGCCGATCTCTGACGCGATCTCCATGCGCTCCGAAAAGAGACGCAGGAGTTCGGTGTCAATGCGGTCGAGCCGCTCTCGGTAATCACTCAGATTCATGTCCTTCATGTCCGCAGCTCCTTTCTCCGCTGCAGCAGCGCGTCATAGACGGCGATCGCCGCCGCAGCCTCCACGACCGGCACGGCGCGCGGCACGATGCAGGGATCGTGCCTGCCCTCGATGCGCAGTGTCGTGTTCTCCATGGTGCTGAGATCGACAGTCCTCTGCTCGCGCGCGATGGAGGGCGTAGGCTTGAAGGCGGCGCGGAACACGAGCGGCATGCCGTTCGTAATTCCCCCGAGGATGCCGCCGCAGTGATCGGTCTCGGTGACGACGCGGCCATTGTCCACGCGGAAGGGGTCGTTGGCCTCGCTGCCGCGCATGGCGCTCAGCGCGAAGCCCGCGCCGAATTCCAGGCCCTTGACGGCAGGGATGCCGAAAACGACGGAGGCAATGCGGTTCTCCATTCCGTCAAATATGGGATCGCCCAGTCCGGCCGGGAGACCGAGCACAGCACATTCCACAACGCCGCCAAGCGAATCTCCCTCCGCTTTCGCCGCCGCGATAGCGGCCTTCATCTGCTCCCCTGCCGCTTCTGAGACGGTAGGAAAGCTCTTGTCGGCCGTTGAGGCACGCAGCTCGCCCTCATCCGCAATGCCGCCAAGAGACGCGATACGGGAAATCACAGAGATACCCTCACGCTCGAGGAGCTGAAGACAGATCCCGCCCGCGATACAGAGCGGGGCGGTAAGACGGCCGGAAAAATGCCCGCCGCCGGAGGCATCCTCCGCGCCGCCGTATTTGATATGCGCCGTATAGTCGGCATGGCCAGGCCGCGGCTTGTTGACAAGCGCGGCGTAGTCCGCCGGACGGACGTTCGTGTTGCGGATGATCGCGGTAATCGGCGTACCGCAGCTCACACCGTTTATCAGCCCGCAGAGGAATTCCGGCACGTCCGGCTCCCGGCGCGCGGTGGCGTAAGCCGCCCGCCCCGGTGCGCGGCGATCCAGGAATACCTGCAGGCGCGCCGGATCGATGCGCTCCCCTGCCGGGATGCCCTCTATGGTAACGCCGATCGCCTCGGAATGAGACTGTCCGAAAAGCGTCAGGCGAAGATTCTGACCGTAGCTGCTGCTCATGCTTCCGCCTCCAATCGCGCGAGATCTGTCCAGAATGCGGGATAGGATTTCTCCACGGATTCCGCGCCCTTCACCGCGACGTCGCCGTCGCAGGCCGACGCGGCGACCGCCGCGGACATGGCGATCCGATGATCGTTCCAACTGTCGACTGTGCCGCCCTTCAGCCTCCCTTTTCCGCGAATCACGAGGCCGTCCGGCAGCTCGTCAACCTCTGCGCCGAGCTTACGCAGCATCGCAGCGGTGCTGTCGAGACGGTCAGATTCTTTGAGGCGCAGGCGCGAGGCATTGAGAATGCGGCTTTCTCCTTCCGCCGCAGCGGCGACGACGCTCAGGACCGGGATCAGATCCGGGATCTGCGCGGCGTCGATTTCCTGCGCGCGAAGCGCAGCGCTGCGGACGCAGGCGCCGTCCGGCAGTTCCTCAACCGCAGCGCCGAAGCCGCGCAGCAGGGACAGCACCGCGCGGTCGCCCTGAGCCGAATGCATGTCCAGGCCCGTAACCCTCACGCCGCGGCTCGAAAACGCCCCCGCGCAGAGGAAGAAGGCCGCGTTCGACCAGTCGCCCTCAACGCGCACGCGGCGGGGAAGCCTGCCGCGCTGGGAGGGTGGGATCTCATATCGCTGTTCCCGCTTATCAAAGCGTATCCCTGCCTGCTGCAGCGCATGCTCCGTGAGACGGAGGTAAGGCGCGGATTCGATCCTGCCGCTGACCGTGAGGCTGCTCGCGTCCGCGAGAAGCGGCAGCGCCATCAGCAGTCCGGAGATAAACTGGGAGGAAACGTCGCCCGGCAGACTGTAATCCCCGCCGCGCAGCTGCCCCTCGCAGATGAGCAGGCTGCCGTCCTGCTCGATCTCCATTCCGTGCAGTCTCAGCTGCTCGTCGAGCGGGGAGATCGTCCGCTGCGCGAGCCTCCCCTCCCGGTAGAACGCGGCCTTAGCGTTCAGCGCGCCGACAAGCGGCAGCAGAAAGCGCAGTGTCGAACCGCTCTCGGCGCAGGGCAGGATCCGCGCGCTGCGGGGAACGCTGCGGATCGGCGTTACAAAGCAGCTGTCCCCTTTCTGCCGGATCTGCGCGCCGAGGCCCTGCAGACAGGCGGCGGTGGCCTCCATGTCCCGAGAAATACCGCGGCAGACGATTTCCGTTTCCTCCGTTCCGAGCGCCGCGAGGATCAGCAGGCGATGCGCCACAGATTTGGAGCAAGGGATCTCCAGAGAGCCCGTGAGGGAGCCGTGCCGTATCGTTTGGATCATGACGCGCCTCCGAGCCGCAGCCAGTCTTCCAGCTCGGCTAACGGCGTTTTCACGATCCGGCAGCGTCCGATCCGCTCCGGGACGATCAGGTTGATCGCGTCGCCGCTGCGTTTTTTGTCCTTGAGCATGGCGCGCCAGAGCGCATCCGCACTGTAAGCGCAGTCGACCGGAAGGCCGTTCTCGTAAAGCAGCGCGAGGATGCGGTCCCGCTCCGCGTCAGGGAGGATCCCCTTCGCAGCCGCGGCGCGCGCAATCATCGCCATGCCGATTGCAACGGCCTCGCCGTGCGCGACAGCGTTGCGGCTGCAGCTTTCGACAGCGTGGCCGAAGCTGTGCCCGAGGTTTAAAAGCTGGCGTTCGCCGCAGTCAAATTCGTCGCGTTCGACAATGTCGCGCTTCATGGCAATGCAGCGCGCGAGAACTTCTTCCTCCTGCGCGGAGATTGGCTTACGCTCGAGCATGGCGAAGAAATCCGCATCCCCGAGCACGGCGTATTTGATCACCTCCGCGCAGCCGCAGCGGTATTCCCGTTCCGGGAGCGTGCGCAGCAGCGCAGGGTCGCAAAGCACCAGCGCGGGCTGATAAAAACAGCCGACCTGGTTTTTCCAGGAGTTGAGGTTCACGGCCGTTTTCCCGCCGACGGAGGAATCCACCATGGCGAGAAGAGACGTGGGGACCTGGACAAAGCGCATGCCGCGCTGATAGGTCGCAGCAGCAAAGCCTGCGAGATCTCCGGTGACGCCGCCGCCGAGGGCGACGATAAGATCGCTGCGCCCCATATCGAGAAAAGAGAGACGCTCGAGCAGTCTTTCATAGTTGGCAAAGGTTTTGTTCTGCTCTCCGCTGCGGTGCATATAGCCGAGCGTTTGAAAACCGGCGCGTTCGAGCGCGCTGCAAAGGGGCATGCCGTAGAGGCGGAAAACATGCTCGCCGGACACGACGACGGCGCGGCTGCCGCTCACAAGCGGACGGATCAGCTCCCCGGCGCTGTCGAGAAGGCCGGAGGCGATATGGATGCTGTAGCTGCGGGAGGCATGGACTTCGATCGTCTTCATTTGCCGTCGACTTCTTCCTTTCTCTGTTTTCCCTCTTCCAGAAGCGCGGCCAGGCGCTCCCTGTCCTCTGTTTCCATGGCCAGCTTGTATGCGTTGAGATTGTCAATGAGGCATTCCAGTTCACGGAGCAGATTGTCCTTGTTTTCCAGGAACAGCTCCGCCCACATGGGCGCGTTCAGCCAGGCGACACGGGTCATATCCCTGTAGCTGCCGGCGGAAAAGCCCTTATGCGAGCGCGCCGTGGGACTCTTGATGTAGGCGTTGGAGACCACATGCGCCATCTGCGAGGTGAAGGCGATCATCTCATCGTGCCGCTCGGCAGTGGTGACGGAGAAGCTGCCGAAGCCGGCGGGGGCAAGCAGCCCCTTCACGCGGTCGAGCAGCTCGATATCGTCAAACGCCGGCGGGACGAGCACCATCGGCGCGCCGTGGAAGAGATCGGCGCGGGCGTACTTATAACCGGAAAAATGCGTCCCCGCCATGGGGTGACCCCCAAAATAGGTAAAGCCGTGCCGCTCGGCCAGCGGGAAGCAGGCCTCGCAGACCACGCGCTTGGTCCCGCAGCTGTCCATCACCACGCTGTGCGCGCCGAGATGCGGCGCGAAATCCTCCAGCCAGCGTATCGCGGCCTCGGGATAGATGCACAGGAGGATCAGATCGCAGTACTTGCAGCTTTCCTCGTCGAGCACGCCGTCCGCGTCCCCGCTCAGAAGCGCGAAATCCCGCGTCGTTGCGCTGCGATTCCAGATGAGGACGCGCTCGCCCGCCTCGTGATAGGCCTTGACAAAGGAGCCGCCGATCAGCCCGAGGCCGACAACACCGACCGTCATGGAGCTACGACCTTTCTCACGGCGAAGATCTTCTCCGTCAGGGCGGCGTATTCCTCCGGGCGCAGGGACTGCGCGCCGTCGCAGAGCGCGTTGATGGGGTCGTTGTGCACCTCGATCATGATGCCGTCCGCCCCCGCGGCCGTCCCGGCGAGCGCCATGTTCGGCACGATGCGGGCGATACCCGTGGCATGACTGGGATCGACGATAACGGGCAGATGCGTCAATTCATGGAGCATCGGCACGGCAGAGAGATCGAGGGTGTTGCGCGTATAATCCGTGAAGGTACGGATGCCGCGTTCGCAGAGGATGACGCGCTCGTTGCCGCTGGACATGATGTATTCGGCGGACATGAGGAGTTCCTTCAGCGTATTGGCGAGGCCGCGCTTGAGGAGGATAGGCTTGTCCGTCCTGCCGAGCTCGCGCAGCAGATCGAAGTTCTGCATATTGCGCGCACCGACCTGGATGATGTCCACATCGGCAAAGAGCTCCAAATCGCGCACGTCCATGAGCTCCGTCACGATGGGCAGGCCGGTCTCCTTCCGCGCGATACGCAGCAGCTCCAGCCCGGTTGCCTTGAGGCCGGAGAAATCATAGGGCGAGGTGCGCGGCTTGAAGGCGCCTCCCCGCAGGATCTTTGCACCGGCCGCCTTGACCGCGGCAGCGACCGTCACGATCTGTTCCTCGCTCTCCACCGAGCAGGGGCCCGCGATCAGGACGAAATGTCCGCCGCCGATCTTCACGTCCCCGACCTCGACGACCATGTCCTCGGGGTGGAATTTGCGGTTGCAGCACTTGAAGGGCTCTGTCACGCGCTTGACAGAATCGACGATCTCGAGGCTGTCCACCAGATCCATGTCGATATGCGTGGTGTCGCCGATCAGGCCGAGCACAGTCTGATACTCACCCTCGGAGATATGGATACGAAGCCCTTGCTTCTCCAGCCAGTGGATCAGCTGTTCTCTTTTATCGCGCTGTACACCGTGTTTGAGTACTACGATCATGTTGTGATCCTCCCAGATATAAAAAGCGCCCCACAGGAATACACCTGTGCGGCAAAAAGCATCTCGTTACACGTTCGACTGCATCAAGACAAGGCCTTACCGCACAAACAGGCAGCAGGCGTAATAATACTTATCGACACAGCAGACAGAGGTCATGACGATACGCTCCCGAAATGGAATGAATACACTATATTCTGTTTTCAGACCAAAGTCAAGAAAAAACCGCTTGCTTCGCCCCCTCATAGTCAAACTCACATTTTATTCGTTATTCGATCATCCACTCCCGCAGCCTGTCGACGGCGCGGCGCTCAAGGCGCGAGACCTGCACCTGCGAAACCGCGAGCAGATCCGCGGTCTGCTGCTGGGTAAGGCCATGGTAAAAGCGCAGCAGCACGACCTTCTTCTCCCGCTCCGGGAGCTTTTCGACAAGGCTGCGCAGGTTCACCCTCTCGAGCATCTTCTCCTCGGCCTCCGCGTCGCCCAGGACGAGCTCCAGGCTGAAGCCCTCCTCCCCGCTCTGACGCTGGAGGCTTTCGGTCGGCCCGGCGGCTGTCTCCGCAAAGGCGATCTCCTCCGCTTCCAGACCGGTCTCCTCAGAGAGCTCCGAGAGCGTCGGCTCCCTGCCAAGGCTCTGCTGCAGGCGATAGCGTACCGCCGCGATGCGCGCCGCCTGCTCCTTGATCCCGCGGCTGACCTTGACTGCGCCGTCGTCGCGCAGAAAGCGGCGGATCTCTCCGGCGATCTTGGGCACGGCGTAGGTCGAAAAGCGTGTCCCGTAGTCCGGGTCAAAGCCCTCGATGGCCTTGAGAAAGCCGACGCAGCCGAGCTGATAGAGATCGTCCGCATCCACGCCGCGCCCGAAATAGCGCCGCACGACGCTCCAGATAAGACCCGCGTTTTCCTCCACCAGCTTCCCTGCCGCCTCGCGGTCCCCCCGCTGCGCGGCCAGGAGCTCGTCTGCGCAGAGCTCCATCAGCTCCGCCCGCCGCGGCTGCGGATCTTCCGCTGCATGGTCACGGTCGTCCCCTTGCCCGGCCGCGAGCGCACGCGCAGCGTGTCGGTGAAGCTCTCCATGATCGTAAAGCCCATGCCGCTGCGCTCCTCTCCGCCGGTTGTAAAGAGCGGCTCGCGCGCCTTGGCTATGTCCTCGATGCCCCTGCCGTGATCCTTCACGGAGATTTCGAGCACATTCCCGGACAGGATGCGCAGGCGAAGATAGATCGGCCCGATCTCGTCCGGGTAGGCGTGTACGATACAGTTCGTCACCGCCTCGGACACGGCGGTGCGGATATCGCCCAGCTCGTCCATGGTAGGATCGAGCTGCGCGGCAAAGGCCGCGGCCGCCGCGCGGGCGTATGCCTCGTTGCTGCTGCGGCTGGGAAATTCGATCTTGACGACGTTTTCTCCGTTCATTGCGCTGCCTCCTCTCCGATCCTTACGCCGATCGGCACAAGCCGTTCGATCCCCGCCGCCTCGAGTACCCGCATCGGCTGCTGCGGAATGTTCACGAGGATCAGTCTGCCGCCAAGTTCCTCCATCCTCTTGCGCAGTGCGAGGATCACCGCAATGCCGGACGAATCCATAAAACGGAGTCCCGATAGATCCAGCGCGCATTCCTTCGGCAGGAAGACGTCCATCTGCTCCTCCGCCTGCGCTTTGATCTGCCGCGCGCGATGCTGGTCGAGCTCGCCCTTTACGCCGATCAGCAATCGCCCGGCGCTGTATACCGCCGATATGTCCATGTCATTCCTCCTTATGTACAAAAAAATAACGCCGCAGGCAGGGCCTGCAGCGTTATTGTAAGCGGTTTTTGCTGTGAAGACGGTCGTATTCGGCCGTTCTCGTTTATTTGCCGAGGTTTTCGAGGCTCAGCTTGAGGTTTTCGATCAGAGCCTCGAGCTTGGCCTTCTTTTCGCGCTCCGCGTTGACCACGGCTTCGGGCGCGCGGGTGACGAAGTTCTGGTTGGAGAGCTTTCCGATCTGCCCGGCGAGCTGCTTTTCGGCGTTAGCCAGCTCCTTTTCAATGCGGGCTCTTTCCTTTTCGAAATCGACAAGCTCAGCCATGGGGATGAAGAGGCGGGCGTTGTCGGTCACGACAGAGACCATGCCGGCTGTGCTCTCGGGAGCAGCGTCCAGAACGGAGACCTCGCTGGCATAGGCGAGCTTGCAGATATAGCTGACACCGGCCTCAAAGGCGGCCTTCTTGTCCGTGGCGATGAGCAGATGCGCCTTGCGGGAGGGCGGCACGTTCATCTCGCTGCGGCGGGCGCGCACGGCCTTGATGGCGGTCATGACCATCTCGAAGCTCTCCTCGTCCTCCGGGAAGCTCAGCGCCTCCTGATAGGCGGGGTAGCGCTCGACCATCAGGGCCTCGCCCTCATGCGGCAGCGCCTGCCAGATTTCCTCGGTGATGAAGGGCATGAAGGGGTGCACGAGCTTGAGGATCTCGGTCAGCACGTAGAGCAGCACCTTCTGGGCGGAGAGCCTGGAGGCCTCGTCCTCGCCGTTGAGGCGGGGCTTGGTGAGCTCGATGTACCAGTCGCAGAAGCTGTCCCAGATGAAATCGTAGATCTTGCCCGCGGCCACGCCCAGCTCATAGCTGTCCATATTCTCGCAGACTTCCTTCACGGTGTCGTTGAGCTTGGAGAGGATCCACTTATCCTCGATCTCCAGCTTTTCAGGCAGCTCGTTGCGGTCGATCGTGAGGTTCATCATCACGAAGCGGCTGGCATTCCAGAGCTTGTTGCAGAAGTTGCGCATGGCCTCGCACTTTTCGACATAAAAGCGCATGTCGTTGCCGGGGCTGTTGCCGGTGATGAGGTTGTAGCGCAGCGCGTCTGCGCCGTATTTCTCCACGATCTCCAGCGGGTCGATGCCGTTCCCGAGAGACTTGGACATCTTGCGTCCCTGACTGTCGCGCACGATGCCGTGGATGAACACCGTCTTGAAAGGCTCCTCGTCCATCTGCTCCATAGCGGAGAAGATCATGCGGGCGACCCAGAAGAAGATGATATCATAGCCCGTGACCATGACGGAGGTCGGATACCAGTAGTCCAGAGCCTCCGTCCTGTCCGGCCAGCCCATCGTGGAGAAGGGCCAGAGCGCGGAGGAGAACCAAGTGTCCAGCACGTCCTCCTCGCGGTGGATGTTCCTGCTGCCGCATTTCTCGCAGGCGCAGGCGTCCTCGCGGGAGACGGTGATGTGCCCGCAGTCGTCGCAGTACCAGGCGGGGATCTGGTGGCCCCACCAGAGCTGGCGGGAGATGCACCAGTCGTGCACATTCTCCATCCAGTTGAGATAGGTCTTCGTAAAGCGCTCGGGGACGAACTTGATGCGCCCGTCCTTAACGACTTCAATCGCCTTTTTGGCGAGCGGCGCCATCTTCACGAACCACTGCGGGCTCGTCAGCGGCTCCACGACCGTGCCGCAGCGGTAGCAGCAGCCGACATTGTGATTATAGGGCTCGACCTTCACGAGATAGCCCTGCTCCTCGAGATCGGCCACGATCGCCTTGCGGGCCTCGTAGCGATCCATTCCGTTGTACTTGCCGCCGTTGATGATCCGCGCATCCTCGTCGATGCACTGGATCTGCTCGAGATCGTGGCGCAGGCCAACCTCATAGTCGTTGGGGTCGTGGCAGGGCGTCATCTTCACGGCGCCGGTACCGAAGCCGAGCTCCACGTAGTCATCCGCCACGATGGGCAGGCGGCGCCCGACGAGCGGCAGGATGGCATGCTTGCCGACAAGGTGCCGATAGCGCTCATCCTGCGGATTCACGGCGACGCCGGAGTCGCCCAGCATGGTTTCGGGACGCGTGGTGGCGATGATAAACTCCTCCTCGGAGTCCTCGATCGGATAACGGATATACCAGAAGGAGCCTGGAATATCCTTATATTCGACCTCCGCGTCCGAGAGGGCGGTGCGGCAGTGCGGGCACCAGTTGATGATGCGGCTGCCCTTATAGATCAGACCCTTCTCGTAGAGCCGACAGAAGGACTCGCGCACGGCCTTGGCGCAGGTCTCGTCCATGGTGAAGCGGCTGCGATCCCAGTCACAGGAAACGCCCATGCTCTTCTGCTGCTCGACGATGCGGTCGCCGTACTGTTCCTTCCATTTCCAGACGCGCTCGAGGAACTTGTCGCGCCCGAGGTCGTAGCGAGTAAGGCCCTCCTCCTTACGGAGCACCTCCTCGACCTTGATCTGCGTGGCGATGCCGGCGTGATCGACGCCGGGGAGCCAGAGCGCGGAATAGCTCTGCATCCGCTTGTAGCGCGTGAGAATGTCCTGCAGCGTTGCGTCAAGGGCGTGCCCCATGTGCAGCTGCCCCGTGACATTCGGGGGCGGCATCACGATGGAGAAGGGCTTCTTCTCCGGATCGACCTTGCCCTTGAACCAGCCGCCCTGCATCCAGAAATCGTAGATCTTCTTCTCGACCTTCTGGGGTTCATACACTTTCGGAAGTTCTTTCATGCTGTCCTCCTGTATCCTCACTTGATTTCTTTCAGTTTCAGTCCCGTCTTTTCGGCAAGAAAGGCGCCAAAGGCGGCGGGGTCGCCCTCTGTAAAGCAGCGTTCGGGAAGGATCGTGGCGTGACGCTTGTTCACATACAGAAAATAGGTGTCCCGGCAGTGCACAATGTCGCAGATCGCGGAATACGCCAGGTCTGTGGACATGCCCCGGGCTGCTGCGTGGAGCCCCTGCTCCGTGGTCGTAACCGTCGTGGTCCCCATGGCGTTGAGGGAGCGCAGGGCGACAGTATTCCGGGACAGGTTCAAATAGACCCATAAAGCCGTCATCATAAGCAGGATCACCGCGTATCTTGTCAGCTCCGCGTTCCAGACTCTCCAGCCAGCGGCCAGGACAAATGCTGCCAGGACAGCCGCCAGGGTGAGCAGAACCAGTACATACAGAACGATATACAGCACGCGGTATCTGAGTCTCTTATGGACCCGGTTGAAGCAGCGGATATCCTCCCTGGTATAGTCGATTTCCAAGCGAAAGCTCATGACACCCTCCATAAAAAACGCCCCGAGACTCTCGTCTCAGGGCGATCATGAACCGCGGTACCACCTGAATTCCGCCTTGCGGCGGCGCTCAACAGCCCTTAACGCGGGCAACACGCCGGAACTACTCCGTTCATCCCGGGCGCTCAGGATCGACCTTCCGCATGGCTTCACAGGGACTCGCACCGACCGTCCCCTCTCTGCGATCTGCAGATGCGTACTCCTATCCGTCACAGCGCACAAAAAAATTATATGCTGATTATATAAGATGCCGAAGCGATTGTCAACTGCTCTTTTTTTCGCCTGCGAACATTTTCCGGCCAAAATTCATGGATTTGCCCCGAACAAATGTGAATTGCACTTGATTTTTCCCCCCGCTGATATATAATTTGAATACATTCCGCCGGAGAGAAGGAGCATCCCATGGACAATCAGGAGCTTCTCAAACAAATACTGAAGATCGGCAAGGAAATGCTGCGCTGCGGGGCGGAGGTCGCCCGCGCGGAGGACAGTCTTACGCGCATTTTCCGCAGCTACGGATTCACCTCCATCGACATCTGGGTCATCTCCTCAAGCATCCAGGTCACCGTTGAGACCGCAGAAGGCCAGATGCTGACCGAGACCTGCGCGATCCAGGACAACGGCATCGACTATGACCGCCTCGACCGGCTCAACGCCCTCTCGCGCGGGATCTGTGCGCAGACTCCTTCCGTTGAAGAGATCGACCGACGGCTGCGGGAAATCCTCGCGCGTCCCGAGCCGAAGGCCGTCTGGGAGTATCTTGGCGCAATCCTCGGCTGCAGCGGCTTCTCCGTCTCCTTCGGCTGCGGAAGCGTCGATCTGATCGTCAGCGCCCTCGCGGCGGTTGTTCTCACCTTCCTCGCGCGCTTTATCCGCAGGCACGAGAGCAACACGATCGTGTATAATTTCATTATCTCCTTCTTCGTCGCGCTGCTCATCAACTACACGATCAACGCCGGGCTCGGCAGCAACGCCGTCGCCGTGCTGATCGGCATGGTGATGCTGCTGATCAGCGGCCTGTCCACCACCAACGGCCTGCGCGATCTGCTCCACCGCGACACCATTTCCGGCATTCTCAACATCTCCAGCTCCCTCGTCGGCGCGACGGGCATTGCGCTCGGCATTACGCTCTCCCTGCTCATCGTCGGCGTGGACGAGGTCGCGCCGCTCAGCGCGGTCCCGGCAGTCAACGAGATCCTCGGGAGTACCGTGGCCTGCATCGGCTTCGCGCTGCTGTTCCGCTTCTGGCGCGCAAAATGTCTCTGGTCCGCCTTCGGCGCTTTTCTGATGATCTCCATCTACCGCATCGCCATGCGCTTCTCTCTGCCCCTGCTCGAGGCCGTGATCATCGCCTCCGCCTTCGCCGGCTTCTATGCGCAGATCATGGCGCGCATCAACAAGACGCCCTCTACCGCCTTTCTGACCATCGCCGTGCTTCCGATCATCCCTGGCGCGAAGCTCTTCTATATGATGTACTACATCGTCAACAGCGAGTTTGACAAGGCAAGGAGCGCCGGAGCGGACATGCTGCTCGTCTGCCTCGGTATCGCGCTGGGCTTCCTGTTTATCGACGTCACGCTCAAATATCTCACGCTGTTCCTGCAATGGATCAAGCGCGGTGTTGAAAACAGGCGCGGCGCGAAGGAGGCGAAATGATGGACGGTCTCTCCTTTATCTGGGATCTGGACGGCACGCTTCTCGACTCCTATGACGTGATGACGCGCTGTCTCCGTGACGCGCTCGCCGAGCTCGGCGCCGCGGAGGACTATGGATCCATCCGCCGCCGCATCCTCCAGAGCACCGTCAGCACCTATCTCACCGAGGCCGCAGAACGGAACAAAGTCTCCCGTGAAGCTCTATTTCGTGCCTATGTGCGCCTCAGCGCTGAGCGTGTGGACGATATCCCCGCCATGGAGCACGCAGCGGAGACGCTCTCCGCGCTGCGGGACTTGGGCGCCGTATCCTTCGTCTTTACACACCGCGGCTCGAGCGCGCGCCAGGTACTCGAACGGCTCGGGCTGAGCGGCTTCTTCACCGAAATCATCGACGGGAACGACGGCTTCCCCCGCAAGCCCGATCCCACGGCGCTCCTCTACCTCTGCGGGAAATACAGCCTCGATCGTGCGCGCTGCTATTACGTCGGAGACCGTACGCTTGACGGGGACTGCGCTGCGAACGCCGGAATCCGGGATATTCTCTTCCTGCCGCCCGATACCCCCGTACAGCCGAGCGGGACAGAGGATTATGTCGTGCGCGACCTTCTCGAGATCCCCGCTTATTTCAAACGCGAAAACTGAACCTGCCTGTCAATATCCGCCTAAAGGGCATGCAGGTCAGGGATTCGGCAGGTTTTGAGCCGCCCTTTCTCACGCATACTTCACGAAAAAACTGGATGATCCAAGCAAGGATCACCCAGTTTTTTCATATTGTCTGCGAAAGAAATCGCAGGCTCAAAACTGCGAAGCATCTCAAAAGCGGATATTTTTTGCGTTTCGTGAGAAACTACGTAAAAAAGAAAGGGAGGATGCCTGTGTCCGGCAGGATCGGAAAACGGAGTATCGTGTTTGATACAAAACCGGCGGTGCTTGGCTATGCGGCCGTGGTCGGAAAAAAGGAGGGCGAGGGACCGCTCAAGGATCGCTTTGACAGGATCCTGGAGGATCCCTACAACGGTGAGGAGAGTTGGGAAAAGGCGGAGACCAGCCTGATTCGCGACAGCTTCACGCTTGCCTGCAGCAAGGCGAAGCTCTCCGCTTCCGCGCTCGACGCGGTATATGCAGGGGATCTGCTCAACCAGTGTGTGAGCTCCGCCTTTGCGCTCAAGGACAGCGGCGTGCCTTACTTCGGCCTTTACGGCGCCTGCTCCACTATGGCGGAGGCGCTGCTGCTCGCGTCCATGAGCGTGGAGGCTGGCTTCGCCGCGAGCGCCTGCGCTGTGACCGGCAGCCATTTTTGCAGCGCGGAGCGGCAATACCGCTTCCCACTGGAATACGGAGGGCAGCGCACGCCCAGCTCGCAATGGACAGTGACTGGAGCTGGCGCGGTGATCCTCGGAAAAGGCCGGAGCGGCGTGCGCGTATCCTGCGCGACTCCCGGCAGGATCGTTGACGCGGGGATCACAGATATGAGCAACATGGGCGCGGCGATGGCCCCAGCGGCGCACGATACGCTGAAGGCGCATTTTGCTGACACGGGACGCAGTTCCCAGGATTACGACGCGATCTTCACCGGGGATCTCGGCGCGCTGGGACATGACATCCTGGAGGAGCTGTTCCGGGAGGACGGTACGGAGCTCGGCGTGCGGTATATGGACTGCGGCGTGCTGATCTACGAGCTGCGCACGCAGGAGGTCGGCGCGGGCGGCTCCGGCTGCGGCTGCAGCGCCTCGGTGCTCGCGGGACACATCCTTCCTGCCATGCGCGACGGAGTGTGGAAGCGCGTGCTCTTCGCGGCGACCGGCGCTCTGCTCTCCCCCACCAGCGCCCAGCAGGGCAGCAGCATTCCGGGCATATGCCATGCGCTCGTGCTCGAAAAGGAGGACTGAAATGGAGCTCTTGTGGGATCTTGTCAAGGCCTTTGCTATAGGTGGGCTGTTGTGCGTGCTCGGGCAGCTGCTGATCGACCGCACCGGTCTCACACCGGCGCGCATCCTGACGCTCTACGTGGTGGCCGGAGTCGTACTCGGCGCGCTCGGCCTTTATCAGCCGCTTGCGGACTGGGCGGGCGCGGGCGCGACGGTGCCGCTCACAGGCTTCGGCAACACGCTCGCCAAGGGCGTGCGCAAAGCCGTTGCGGAGCAGGGGCTGCTCGGCGTCTTCACCGGCGGCTTCACGGCCTCTGCAGGAGGCATCGCCGCGGCGGTCTTCTTCGGCGTGATCGCGTCGCTGCTCGGCAAGTCGAGGGATAAGAACGGATAAGAAAGCGGACCCGTCTGTGAAACGGGTCCGCCTGACTTATGTATGACTAACAGGGATATGCTCAGATGTTCAGCAGCGCAGCGGCCGCGGAGCCGGGCAGCGTGGTCTCGTTGCCGAGCGCAAGCAGCGCATGGACGCCGAGCTCCGCGCCGACCTCCGCAAGGTACTTCTCGAGCGCGGGACGGTACGCGCGGCTCCTCTGCACGAGCGAACCCTCTGCGCAGATGCGCGCTTCCTTCTGCGCGCAGAGAAGCGCGATGGCGATGAGGTTTGCGCACATGCAGCGAGCAGAACGGTCGAACACGCTGAAGGAGAGGGTCTGCACAAAGGCGGCGTCTTCTCCGCCGCTGCAAACGGAGGCGAGCTTCTCGCCCGCCGCCCAGGCGTCGATGACTGCGGAATCGATCCAGCCGAGCGCGGCGATCTTCTCCGCCGTGGCGGGACTCAACTCGCCCTCCTGCGCAGCACGGCGCAGCATGCGGTGCACCAACTCGCCGAGGTAAACGCCGGCCGTCATCTTCTCGAAGAATTTCTGGCCGGGGTTGTGGCTTTCCGCGTCAAGCTCAATGTCGAAATCGCCGCGGGACAGACCGTCATACATACCGGATTCGAGATTGACGATCATGCGTCTGTCCGTCCGGCGGCCGATCTTGCCGATGCGCTTCTCCGGCAGCGAGCAGCAGGTATTGCTGCCGGTGCCGCTGACCTGGCCGATCGGGCAGGCGGCGCCCTTCCCCGCGAGACCGCCGAGCAGCACGGCCACGGTATCGTTCAAAACGGCGACGCGCTTTCCGGGATATCCGCGGCGCGCGAGCTCATCCACCAGGCTCTGGCCGACGAGGCGGCCCTCGCAGCCGGTGATCACGACCTCCTTGTCAATGCTGCGCACACGGCCGTCGATCTCGGGCGTAATGTCCGCAGAATAAGAGAAGCAGAAGCCGATACGGTCCGTGCGCTCCATCAGCGGCTCCATACAGTCCGCCGCGAAGGAAATAAAGGCCTCCCAGGTGGCCGGCGCGTCAATGCCGGGCATTTTCCACTTGGCGAGCTCCTCGACATCGTATCCGCCCTCATGGAAGGTCACGAGCGCGCGGCGAAAATTCGTGCCGCCCGCGTCGATCACCGCGACGGGCTCATGAAGAGGGATCTCCCCGACGTCGCTCAGATAGGTGGGGATCATCGGGAACGAGGAGGCCTGACCCGCCAAGCCCCGCTCCATCTCCTCTATCATCTTCACCGCGGCCTCCGAGGGATGGATCCGCTCGGGCTCCATGCCGTGCCGCTTCAGAAACTGGATCGCTTTCTCGCTGTTCATACCGGTCTTCTCTCCTGCCTGCGGCCCCTCAGGGCCGGATACTGTTGGGCGCAAAGCCCCAAAACAACCGCCCGTCTTGCGGCGGGCGGCTGAATTGTAATCACATGGGACGGCGCAAAAAGGCCGAAGCCTTTACTTCTTCGTCGCCTCGACGACGCCCGCGGCGAGACCGGCAAGGCCCTGGATCTCGCTGGGGATGATGATCTTGGTGGACTGGCCGTTGGCAGCCTGGGCAAAGGCCTCGAGTGCCTTGATGCGCAGCACGCCTTCGCTCGGAGCGGCCTCGTTGATGAGGCGGATGCCTTCCGCAGTGGCCTGCTGGACCTTGAGGATGGCCGCGGCCTCGCCTTCGGCCTCCAGGATCTGCTGCTGCTTCTTCGCGTCGGCGCGCAGGATCGCAGATTCTTTCTCGCCCTCGGCTTCCAGAATGGCGGCGCGCTTTTCGCCTTCGGCGCGCAGGATGGCCTCACGGCGTTCACGCTCGGCCTTCATCTGCTTCTCCATGGCGTTCTGGATCTCCTTCGGAGGCAGGATGTTCTTGAGCTCAACGCGGTTGACCTTGATGCCCCAGGGATCGGTGGCTTCGTCCAGGATGGAGCGCATCTTGGTGTTGATGATATCGCGGCTCGTCAGGCACTGGTCAAGCTCAAGGTCGCCGATGATGTTACGCAGGGTAGTGGCGGCGAGGTTCTCGATGGCGACCATGGGCTGCTCGATGCCGTAGGTGTAGAGCTTCGGGTCGGTGATCTGGAAATAGAC